>Ga0208134_1000440_pt1 | contig 27340 bp, 22 predicted proteins | sample VirMetDEL_Mar_31_FD_184515 | JGI IMG/M metagenome (GOLD analysis project Ga0208134, IMG submission 184515) | Aqueous microbial communities from the Delaware River and Bay under freshwater to marine salinity gradient to study organic matter... | ecosystem: Environmental > Aquatic > Marine >...
ATTTGGCACACCTCCATCTGCTTTTGAAACTCTGTATCTTAGTATGTGCCCAGAGTCTGTTCCTGGGTCTGTTACATTGCTTAATGATACTTCATAAACTGCAGCGGTGTTATCATCCGTCCAGACAAAATCTGAATCGCTTGCAACTTCTTCATCTATACTTGCAAAAGTTCCTCCTCCAACTCCTGTTGTGGTTATGTCTCCATCTGGTCTTAAAAATTGTGCCATAGTTTTTATAGTATTGGATTCTCTCTTCCTAATGTTGTTTGATATTTTTCTACTGCATTATAAAAGTCAAGCATTTCCGTATCTGTAAACCCCTCTGTTACTCCTACGAAAGCCGAATTTCTTTGAGATCTAATTGAACTCGTCCCCATACCGACAACGCCAATTTCTCCCGTTGCATCTAATCCCGTTGAGTTATTAGCTTCCGTGTGTATTAAAACTCCGTTTGTGTAAGCTTTTATCTCCGTTGCTGAGAGTCTGCTGACTGACGTCATTGCTTGTATCGTCATAGCAGTCGCAGAGCTTTGCTGGCTATTAATTGCAAAGTAAGCCGTCCCGTTATAGCTAGGAGTTATAAATAAAGGGTGTGTCGTTCCGTCAAAGCCTAAATCTTGAAACGCTCCAGCTGTTGCCTCTGTTACGTAATTGTGTAAAGCTAAATTATTTTGTTTTCCAGCCAAATTTGTTGCTGGAATTATGTTTGTACCCGCAACCGCTCCCGACGAGCCGTCGCTGTCAACGCCGTTAGCTGAATGAGTAAAGCCTGTCCCGAAAGTAATCCTAAAACCAGCGTCTGTATCTAAAGGGTTTTTTAAATTATATTTATGCGTTGTAGCCGTGCCTCCAACAAAAGGATATAAAGCGACTGACTTATCCCACAACCCTTTAAATTTTAAATCAATAACCAAAGTGTTAATCGCTTGCTTTTGCTCTTTCGCAGTTATGCCAGCTGCCGAAATAAAAGTCTCTGCATCTGCGTCGTAAGTTTGGCGTCCTAGAGCTGTTTGATAGTCTTGTATAATTGTATTAAAAGTTGTAACCTCTGCAGGAGTTAATCCTCCTCCAATAGCAAAAAAGGCGTAATTGTCGGAGCTTGCTGTTGACCCAAAACGCCCAGCGACAGCGACGTTCTGTGCTACGATAGTCCTCGAGGCGTCGTTTGCTGTGTTTGCTGTATAAACCAAAGCGCCATCTCTAAATACTTTGTACTCGCTTCCGATTATTCTACTCATTCCAGTAAATCCTTGCGTACCTCCAGACGGAAACGTTGAATAAAGTAAAGGGTTTGAGTTTTCAGCGTAATAATTTTCGTCTCCAGGTCCATTCCATTGTGACATAATAAAGTGGTCATCCCCTCCCATGTCGTGCATGATATTCGTGTTTTCTGCTGGTCTTGCAGTCTTGTCATAGTACCACATCGAGTTATCGTCTTGAGTTACTAAGCCTGTATTGTAGTGTATATCGCATTGATGCGTTGTACTTGAGAAAGTTCCCGTAATTCCGTTGGAGTCATGCGTTACCGCTCCGCTAAATGTGATGCGAAATGCAGCGTCTAAATCTCGAGGATCTTTTAGATTGTACTTATGTGTCGTGGCTGTGCCTCCGACAAAAGGGTAAAGCATATCCCACCTTGCCCATAGACCAGCATCTTTTAAATCTGTAACAAGATTTTGAATCGCTTGCTTTTGTGTTGTGTCGGTAATTCCTGTCGCTGATATAAAAGCATCCGCATCAGCATCTGAAGGCGACTCGGTTACTCTCCTTGCTACTGTACTTGATATTTGTTTAAATCTCCACATATTAATCTATACTATAAATTAAAGTCGCATGAAACATTGTTGGCGTTCCACTTACACTTGCAACATTAAGCCAAACCCAACTTCCTGCTGGAATTGTATTATCGTTAAATCCAGTATTATTACTCTGTCCTGCTGTTGAGGTTAAGGTTATGTTACTTGTAAATACATTTATAGGTGTCCCAGTTCTAGTAGATGCGTGCTGAATATTAAACACTACGTTTGTGGTTCCAGTAATATGACTTCTTACATCCGCTACCGTTATAGCATGCTCTGTATAAAATATTGTAGCATCATCTGTCGCAACTGGATCTGGTATTGTAATAGACTTAGAAGATGTTTTAGCATCTAAACCTAATTCTGCGATTGTTTGGTTTATCCAAGCTGAACCGTTCCACATTAATAGCTCTCCACTAGCAATAGAAGTTATTGTTGTATCTGTCAATCCGCTTAATGGCCCTACGCTTGTTAAGTATGTAGATGAATCTAAAGTGCCATTACCTTTGACAAATTGGGAAGCTGTTCCTCCGCTTGTCACAAAAGCATTTGCATCAACATTACCCGTTTTATGGTCAATTCCTACTCTTTCAATAACACCATCATAGAATGCAGTTCTGTGAGTACCCGACGTATTTGTTGATCTACCAAATCTATAAAAAGTGTTTAAGCTAGTTACCTCTGATGTATTAAAGTCAAGCTGCGTATTTATGTTTCCTTGTCTTGCATCAATTCCTCCATTAACTAATAATAAATTTCCCGCAATAGATAAATTAGCTCCATCATATGTAAATGTAGCATCTCCTTCTATCGTTCCATCACCAGTCCAAACTGCTACCTGATTATCTACTGGCGTACCTACTTTTGTAACTCCTGTCGCACCTCCTGAAGCTATTGAAACAAAGTAGTATTTCACATTAGCGCCATCGTAATAAACGTCCATGTACATATTTGTAGCAGTAAGCCAATCAGCTCCTTGCTCTTCTGTTCCTCCAGTTATAGTTGGTTTGGTTGTTGTATTAATTAAAACCCTAGCAAATCCTCCTGCAATCGCTCCAGTCGTTGTGTATGTGGTTGTGGCGTTTGCGCTTGCCATGTTACAATAATTTCCAATATTGTTCCCAAGGTTTATCGTTGTTCCTGTGTCTGCTGTTGTCGTTGTTGCTGGAGTTCCTCCTGTTGGAGCTTTCCAACTCGCCGTGGTTGCTGTATCCGCACTAAGTACCCATCCAGCAGTTAGGCCAGAAAGGTCAAGCAAATTAACCTCTGATGCGGTTGCTGTTACATCTGTAATGCTTGAAAGTGTGTGCGAATGACTGATTGTTACATACGTATTTGCATCAACACTTCCGTTGGCTTTTAAAAATTGTGATGCTGTACCTCCTGATTTTATAAATGAGTTTGCTGTTGTGTCTCCAGCTATTGAAATAGTAACAGCATCGTCATAAAAAGAAATGTCAGTATCATACCTAAGTACTTCAACGCCGTTTGATTCTATAGCCATAGCTGCTCCTACTTTCTGGAGGGTTAATACACCTGTGCTATTTGAGTATTGAAAATTTGAAGTCCCCTCAATAGTTCCGTCTCCTGTCCATACTCCTACTTGGTCATCTACAGGCGTTCCGACTTTTGAAACGCCGCCAGCACTTGTTAAATATGTATTAGTGTCAACACTTCCATCCGCTTTTAAGAACTGCGACGCTGTTCCTCCACTTTTTACAAATGCGTTAGCTGTTACATCATCCCCTCCTATAACTACATTTCCATTTCCATTATCTACCTCTATGTAAGTAGTTCCAGCTGCAGAAGTCAATCTTAAAACATCATAGGAAGTTGAAATATCCGTCCTAGTTGTGCTATCTGTATAAGTTAGTTTTGATGTTCCAGTTACAACTCCACTTGCATTAAATGTTGCAATGTATCCACCAATTGGCGAACCAGTTTGCGTGACGTATCCTTGTGTCGAATGATCTCCCCAACCAAAAGCTGTATTCCAATTTGCTATCGCTGTCGTTGTTAAGCCTCTTGAATTTGCCCAGGTGTTTATTCTTTGTCCAGTTATCAATCCGCCAGTAGTTGAAACCGTATTACTTAAATTAGCATCTGATATTACTGTGTATGTTGTATCAACCCAAGGCACATTTACAACCATCTGTCCAGAAGCATTAACCTGAATCCCATAACTTCGAGATGCTGTTGCTGTTACAGAGTTTGCAGCGGTTGTCTGTACTGTATCGTATCTTAGTTTAGTTAATCCATATACTGCTGACGTTGCATTTGGTACTGAAGTTAGGTAAGTTCCTAAATCTGAAATGTCTGCTTCAACCAAAGCTCTACCTACATATCCAGTTGTTCCATTTGCTACTAAAACAAACCTATTGGTATTTGTTGCTGAAACTACATCTGTTAAATCTGAAAGTACAGTCGCTCCTCCACCGCCAGCTGGCGTTTTCCAAGTTCCATCTCCATGCCAAACTGTTGTCGCACTTGCTCCTGTTCCACTATTTAAACTATCTACCCCTACCTGAACAGAGGTTGCTAAAGCAGAAGAACTTAAAACTTCAGTACTTGATATTTGTAGAGTTTTACCAGAGCCTAGATTTAATCCTAAATCGTCAATTTCTAATATATCAACTGCATCTACATTAAAAATATATCTACCATTATTTGCGTCTGCTGAAGCTGTAATAGTTTTAAATAATATTGCATTTATCTGTTGAGTTGCATTAACATATAAAGTTTGAATCTGGAAGTGTTCTGATGCTGATGAACCAATAGATATTGTTGGATTGCCATTATTCACAGCTTCATAGATAGTCATATCGCTACCATTCCACAACCATTTTGCCTCTCCTTCTAACGTTCCATCTCCAGTCCAGACAGCTACTTGATTATCTTGTGGTGTACCCACTTTAGTTACATCGCCTCCGCCAGTTGGTGCTTTCCACGAGGCTGTTGTCGGACTGTCTGCGCTTAAAACCCATCCAGCTGTTAAGCCTGCTAAATCTAGTAAATTTAACTCTGATGCTGTTGCTGTAATATCACTTATGTCGCTTGTAAGTAAAGCTCTAGCTTCAGGCACTCCATTACTATCTCCTACCCACGCAAAATCTTGTGGTAAATTAGGTAATCCATTAGTTCTACCTGAACCTAACACTAAAATAATACCATTAGAAGCATTAGACCTTGTTACTATGCCTACATTTTGTATAAGTGCTGTTCCTATAGGTTTAGTAGTAGTTAATGTGCCTGTAGTATTAGAAACATATAAAACATCTCCAACTGACCAAGAACTTGTATCTATTCCTGCAACTCTTCCTGATAGAACAACTTGTCCTGAAGCTGAATTTGTTATGGTGTCATTAGCAATACCTATAGATGGCATTGAAGATAAAGTGTCAGCGTCAGCTAATTCCACTTCTATAGAACTTGCTCCAACATTATATCCTGTGATATATACTGCTTGTCCTTTATTTATAGTACCAGCAGAACCTTTTCTTGCGTTTTGTATTAATTGAGTAGCATCTGATATAATACCTTCACCAGAGGTATTCCCTAAAGTTGTTATAAATATGTTACCAGAAACAGCACTATCCACAACATAACCTAAAAAGACTGTGTTACTTGGTGACTCTGGCGCTACATTTGTTATTCCTCCTGCTACTGTATCTGATAAATAAATCGTTTCACCATCTAAAAAAGATGCTGTATTTATATTATTAACATATCCAAATTGAGTTATAAACCCAAAAGTGGCAGTTTCAATATCGTGTGTAGCAAATCCAATTACTTTTGATGTTGCAGATACATCGGCTTGAGCTAACCCAATAGTTAATCTATCTTCTGTGTCTTCTTTCCCTGAGACATAAACAACTTCACCATTACTTATTGTTGAGCCCGTATCATTATATACTCTAATCCAATTCTCTTGCCCAACTTGTAAGGTACTGTCAGCTTCATTATTTTGGATAGCGATTGTTTGATTAAAAGAATCCCAATACACTGTTCCTTCTCCTGTAGGTATTGTTGCAGGAGTTGTATGAAAGTGAATGCTTTGTAATTCTACTATATCATTTTCATTAGCATCAAAGTCTCCTGTCATTGGAACTGTTCCACTAGCAAGGAAGTCTCCAAATCCATAAGATTGTAAATCAGAAATATCAGCTTCCACTAAAGCTCTACCAACGTATCCAGTTGTTCCGTTAGCAACTAAAACAAATCTATTAGTGTTTGTTGCACTTACTACATCGGATAATTCTGAAAGTTGAGTTGCTCCACCACCACCAGCAGATACATAGTTTCCTTGCTCGTTTAAAAAATTCGTTGCCGAACCTCCAGTTGTTAAAGCAACTCCGTTAAATGTAACTCCAGTAAAAGCTCCAGCACTACTTATAGATGATGTTGTTACACTATTGATTTGTCCATCCCATAATAGAGAAGTAGAACCAGTCACCACATTTGCTTTGAATATTGGTCCAGTAGATGCCGAGAATCCTATACCATATACAGCATTTCCACTACCGCTTATTGTGGATCGAAGTCCTATACCAGTATCAGTACTAGAAGCAATGGCATAACCTCCTCCTGTTTCAGATACTTGTAGGCCTACTCCTGTATTCGAGTTTGTTACCAAAATACCATTAGCTGATACTGCTGAATTACTTGCCCATATAGCACTACCACCTGAACTATTATTATTGGCAAAAATCCCTATATCTGTTCCAGTATTATAGACTTCAATTGCTCTTTGGTCTGCATCACTATTTACGAATGTCTTTTTATCAGTTATTGTTTGCTCTGTGTCTAATGTCACATAATTAGTTAAATCAACTGGTAATAAATAAGATTGTAAATCAGAAATATCAGCTTCAACTAATGCTCTGGAATCATAATCTGTTCCGTCTGCTATTAATACATGTCTATTAGTGTATGTTACGTTTGTAACATCTGAAAGCTCGTTAAGTTGTGTTGCTCCGCCTCCACCTGGAACTGGTTTATCCTCTAGCACCCAATCAGAACCTGCAGAACGATAGACCAATATTTTACCATCTGTTGGGGTTGCTACTGTCGAATCTAATCCTACACCTCTAAGAGCTACAACCGTAGTTGCACCATCTCCGATAGAAGTAGCATCGCCAGTATGGTTTGGGTGTACATACTCGTTTGCATTAAGGTCTCCAGTATATCCCAATCCCGCTAGAGTATAAGTTGGAATATTTAAAACATTCGAAATTAATGTCGAAGCTCCTGAATTTCCAGTAACGGTTAAAGAATCAATCCTATTTGTATAAGCTGTATTCCAATTAGCACTATTATCCGTAAATCCGTAATCAGCTAATAAAGAAGTGAAGCCAGGAAAAGAAACAGCAGTAGAATTTATCGTTATAACTCCATCTGCAACCGTTCCGCTTGTTACTAAATTTATATTTGTTCCCTCTGCAAGCTTAAAACTTCCACCACTTGCTGAAAGTGTTACGGTATGGTCAACTCCAGTATTTGAGTTGGTTATTGTTTGATCGCCAGTATTTGTGCCACTAACATTATTAAGGGCCGTTATGTTTGCGTGTATATCTGTTGAATAAGTTCCGAAATCAGATATATCGGCTTCAACTAAAGCTCTACTTTCCCAATCTACGCCATCAGCCACAAGTACATTTCTGTTTGTTGGAGTTGATGTATTGACGTCTGACAATTCATTTAGTTGGGTTGCTCCACCGCCACCTCCAGACGGCGCTTTCCATGAGGCTGTTGTTGCACTATCAGCCGATAGCACCCATCCGATTGTTAGTCCAGCTAAATCTAGTAGGTTAAGTTCTGTTGCTGTTGCAGTAACATCGTTTGCTCCTTGTGTTAATGGAATAGATATACTTCCTTGCGTAAAATGAATACTAGCATCGCCAATATGTGTATCAATCTGTGCGTGTGTATTTGTTCCTATATTTGTAAGCAACGTATGATCGGTAACTCCAGCAGGGTTAGTAATCCACTTCAAACCAGTAGGTTCTAAGCTATCGGCAGACAATACTTGTCCATCCACGCCAACACCTAATCGTTCCTCAACAGTTGAAAATGTATAAATATCACCTTTTGTTGTTAATGGCACATTCAAACCAGTTACCTCTATATTTCCTAAAGCATCTGGAAGAACATTATTTACCGTCATTGGTATTGTACCACTAACATTAGCAAAATTATATGTTCTTTCAGTCGTTAATAAAGATGTATCAAACGCTCCGTATTGACTTCCTGCTCTTATTTTAACAAGATTATCATCAAGAAAAATAGTTGAGCCTCCAGTAGAGTTCCAAAGTATAATATCGCCTGTATTTTTTAAATAAACAGTTCCACTAGAATCACCTAAATATGACGTTGCACTATTGATTTCAAATCTTGGCGATCTAATATTATTCGTTGTAATATAATTTTGATCAGTAACACTTTGTAGGTTTTGAAGTCCTGGTGATGTAACCCACTCAATCCCCTCTGGTGCGCTTACATTTGAAGATAAAACTTGTCCATTAGTTCCTGCGCTTAAATTAACCCATTGAGAGCCATTATAAACTAATAAATCTCCTAAAGACTCTGTTGTTATAGTTGGTGTAAATGTTGTTCCAATTATATCTGATAGCTTTGCATGAACAGTTGTATCATCCGAAAACCTTTGTAGTAAAAATCTATCATCAGCAACTAAAGGAGAACCAATATAGTTGTGGTCTTTTATTGCTTTTGCGTCTGCTAAGATTTGCGCTATTGCATTAGCGTTAATCTGGATTTGTTCTTGCCACTGGCTCATAATATCTATGTTTTAACAAAGCCTCCAGAACCAAATACAAATGGTGCAATATCGAAAGCGATATTATCTTCATCGTAGCCATCTTGACCTTGTCTATTATTATTGTAATTAATGTTTGTTTTAAGCATCGATGCAATTATCGTATAAGCGTTTGTTCCTATTGCGTTCTCCACTTCAAGTTTTCCTTGCTTAATGTATCCCTGCCCGTTTATATATATCGTTTCACAGCTTAAAGCCACTACCAATTTACGCATCATTCCCTTTGAAACCTCATCAAAGTAGAATTTATCGACTTCGTGTACAGATGAATCTATTACTTGCGAGCTTAAATCTGTAATATTTATTTCTGTCTCATCTAATGCAACGCCCTCAACATGTAGGTACTGAGCCCTAATGAAGTGTTGTATTCCGTACTTATAAAATACATCTCTGTTGTTTGCATTAAAGTATCGTATTGCTAGTGTTTTTGTGTGTTCGTCTTGAATCCAGATATTCTCACTTAAATGCTGAACTGTTCCGTTATTAGCATCTGTGTTATTGATAAGAACATCATATAAGCCCTCTCCTATTATACTCCAATCTATTTCAAACTCATAAATTTCAAAAGGAAGTAAATCAAAATAAGATTCAACTCTTGTTTGTATTGCTATTCCAGAATAAGTGAAATCAACGATAATTGCTTTCTTTCCAATTACAGGATCAAAAACAACGTCTTTTATTTCAAATACTCCTAATCCAGTTATATCTATAAACGTCCCAACAATAGCGAAATCTGGCAAATTTCCGTTTAATGTAAATGTATCGAGTTCCGCATCAAGTACATCATAAGTGTTTCCTGAAGTAAAATAAATCCCTAGTTTTCCTGATTTATATTCGTAATACCAGCAATCCATTCGTTCAAACCTATTCAAGTTAGCGCTTTTTTTCTGCAAAGATATTTCCACGTCTGGAGAGCCGTCTTCGTTTCTTAAAAAAACAGTAGGAGTATCGTAATTGCTTTTAAATTGTATTTTTGATGTATCGCAAGTTTGTAAAAGAATAGTATCACAAAACTTAATATCCTCTAATCCTTGATGCGCTAATGCGTTGTTATCATTACGAAAAATGGTACAGCCATCAACCTCTTCGTTTTCCACAAATGTAATTCCATTTGCTTGTGATATGTAAAGAAACGGATCTCTTGTGCCTAAGCCAGTAACTATAACTTGTTTATTCTTTTTACAACCATATTGGTCTCTTACGTAAATAGTGTAAGTTGCATCTGCTTGGTTAAGAAATATATTTGAACTTTGCCAAATAGAATCATCAAGCGAATACTCAAAAACAAGAGTAGGGTTAGGGTTAGATACTGGTGCAAGAACAGAAACAGTAATCGTTGAACCAGATAATCCTGGTGAAACATCAATCTCATTTATTGTCCAACTACCAATATTGTATAACAACTCTTGATAGCTTGGTTTATAAATAACATCTCCTCCTGCGTTTTCTAGTTTAAATCTATGGTAAGCATCTCTAGGTATATCAACAACAAACGGGTTAGATACATTAGCGCCATCTAACAACACTTCATTATTTCCAGTTATCAAAGAAACCTTAGTCGCTAATTCATCTGTTGTTATAGAAACCTCTACCGAACCACAAGGAGAAACAGCCTCATCAAAACTAACTAATGTAACATTAAAGCTAGGCGCTGTATCGGAACAGTTATTTATTACTGCTGTAATTCCAACAACCGTACTACTCCAATCTAAAATATCCCAAGGACAAACGCCCTCGATAGGGTTTATGAATGTTATAGTTACAACATTTGAATTTATACCAATAATAGATCCTTTTCCATTTATTAATCTAGCGTAGTGTGTTCCCCACCATCTCCAGTAAGCTGCTGCTGTGGCATATCCAGCTGGATTGCCACCAATATTAGGAACTTGAATCTCTCCAATTTGTGTGCTTGGCTCTAATTGAAAAGTCTCTGGCTTATATACTGGTGTAACTCCTCCAGGAGCTTGAATTGCGAAGTTAAGTACATCTCCAACGTCTGCATCTTCATTAAATGTAATTGTTATTGAGCTTTGTCCCATGACTAAATAATTGTATTCTCGTTAGCTAATATCATTGTAAACTTACCAATTCCTTTTGGTTTAAGGTTTTTTAAGTAACCCCTTTCGGTTTCTCCTTTTTCATTTATCCACTCAAATTTAAAGTAAAAATTTGGTACTTCCTCATAAGAGCCATTTATTAATACTGATGTCTTTCCAAATATCAAATTACTTAAATCATCATCTACTGGGTGATCAAATTTTACCTCCCAAGGCAAAACCCTTGAACGCTCTAGTGTATTAACTATAATTTCAGGCTCGTTTTCAGAGTATTCCAATTCATTAGGGAACTGCATTGATACTGTTGAGTTGTAATCTCCATTTACATATCTAATGAATTTATATAAATAAGACTCGAGTCCAGCTCTAAGAACCCATCCGTGTCTAAACATCATTCTTAAAGGAGTGAATATCATTCCTCTCCAGCTCTCTGGGTGCGTTATTCCTGTTGGAATTTTAGTTAATCTATCATCCCAGTTAGCCTGCCTATACCTATCATCTTCAACTGGTTTTCTAATCAAATCTAACCACCAATTATGAGTATCTTGACTTGTATCTTCATCTGGAAAAGAAACTTGAGGTAATCTTCTTGTAAGTTCCATTCCAACATCATCTCCTCTTATTTTGGATTTCTTTTCATATTTTAATGAGGATTTTCTTATTGGTGTAATGTGGCTTAAAACAGTATTAGGCTCGTCTAACCCCACTTCATTCTCATAATTTCCTCCATTTGAATAGCCAAAAGTAGTTCCGCTGTAAAAGTGTTTTTCATCAACAGACCTTTCCTCGTTAGATACTTGAAATGGTAATTTTACAACAGTTTCTTCTCTATAAAAATATTTTAACTCCTCAACACGTAGCCTCTCTTTGAAGTTTACGGTTTCAATCCCAACTCCAATATTAAAAACAGCTTGCGATGATGATATTAAATCCTCTAAAGATATTTGCATTGACCTGTATTTCTCTGATGATGAATCAAATGCTCTTAACCAAAACCCAGATATAAGCCCAATCAAACCTCCTCCATTATCTCCGTTTTCATCCAAACCATCTTGAGCGTATAATTCAGCATTGTTTTCATCGGTAAGACCAACTCTACCAAAAAATTTAGAATAAAACCTATTCTTTTCTCCAGTCATAATGTATAAAAGTCTTTCATATACATCATGCGTAAACATGAATTTTAAATCGTATGATGGCTGATATGTTTCAATGACGTTAATGTTTAGATTAAACTCGTAAGTCCTTAATTCAACAATCCCATCACCATTAAAAAGCTCCCATCTAAACATTAACCCCTCATTATATTCAAGCCCTGTAAAAGTGTAAGAGCCTGCTTTTTGAGTTCCAACTGGATTATTTACAGAAACAACCTCATTTAATAGGTTCGTTGTAGAAATAATATCATAACCAGTTCCATTCCACTTGTATCTAACTAAATCGCATTGAACCGTTTTAGGCTCATTGAAAGCGGAAATTGCGTTTTTTAAATAAACATCAAAATAAAAAGTGAAGCTAAGATCAACTAAAGTGCCTAAATCAGCAATATCATCTCTAAAAAACATAGCCTCCAATGCTGATGCACTTGTGTTGTTTCCCTCTGGAAAACTACCATCTAAATATACATTTGAATGTCTTTGAGATGCTCCTTGCGAAACAACAAGAGTCCCTGCAGCGACATACCCGTTATCTGGTATCAACCTCCTTTGGTAATCTCCCCTTGCATCTGTTTTAAATGTTGTTAAATCAAGCTTAGAAACTCCAGCAGCACTAATAATTCTACCCTCAATATCGATTGTTTTTAAAGGCGCATCATCTAAAACAACACCATCAATGGAGTCTTTTCTTTCAAGTTCAAATTCATCTCCCTCATGAGATTTAATTAATTCAGCTAAATCGTTTGAATTAAAGTTAATCTCTAGTCTGTTGCCTTTTACTTTTAGGGTTTTAAAATCAGCTATTGCGTTATAGCTTTCAACCCACTTAACCTCTGAACTTCCATTTTGAAGTGTTATGTTTTTCAACTCTTCTTTTATAAGCCTAAGGTTGTTGTTTATATCTCCGTTGCCATAAGCGATAAGAATATAATCTTTTGCTTCGGCGGTAAATATAAGTTTGTTTGAAAACTTTGTAAATATTCCGTGGTATTTTTTGTGTCTGTCAAGCTCTAAATCATCATCAATCCATCCATCTGGCTCTTGATTCAGTCTATGAGATGGTGTGTTATTAGCTTTTAATCTAAACCTAACAAAATCACTATATGCGGTTCTTATTTCACTCATTTAATTCCAATTAGACATTCTATCTCTATATGCGCTTTGCACAGGATCAAATCCTTTTAGAGTAATTTGGTTATTAATTTTTGCTTTTTTAAATCCTTGCTCTATCTCTTTGCTTAAACCAAAAAACATTGAGTTGAAATCAGCTTCTTTTATTTGAACACCACCATACAATCCAGACATCATCATTGTTTTTTTGCTTAGTTCATCGTAGTTTTTATAAACTGTATCTCCAGTTTTCAAAGGCACTAAAGCGTTTTTCTTTTCAGTAGTTAAAATTTGGTTTCCTCTGCCAATATATTCCTGGGAACCGCCATCGTTAATCATACCAACATGATCTCTATCTGCCCTATCCAGTCCGTCTTTATATTTAGGTATTGGCGCAGCCAAAACTGCTGCTGCCTGAAGAGCTCCCAATGCAATTATAACAGGAATTAACGAAAGTCCAAGGAAACCCTCTTTTGTTACTGCTGAAACACCAACAGCTGTATTTATTGCAATATCAACTAAAGCTTGCGCTTTCTCAACTTTCTTCTTTTTCTGAACCTCTTTAAGACGTTTCTTTTCTAATTTCTGAATCTCAACTTCTTTATTTCGTCTTAAAACTTTTTGATTCCCCTCGTTGCCCTCTTCCAATTCAATAAGCCTATCATACTTATCTTCGGTTGCTTGAATCTCCGCCTCTATTCTTTCGATGTTAGCGTCGAATATTGCTCCAGCTAAATTCCCAATCGCATTTGAAAACTCTCCAGCTAAGTCTAGTATTTTAGCAAAGTGTTCTTTCCAGTCATCAATATCGCTATTTTCATTAGTTACACCAACTGTTGGCCTTGAATTTTCTAAATCCTGAATAAAGCCCTCAATTGCGGCTCTTCTCTCATGATTCATTACGCTTGTCATTTCAAGCTCTTTTTGCCAATGTTTAATTTTTAAGTCAATTATAGCGTTCTCCATTGACATTTCGACATCGGCTAATTCTTGAGCTAGATTTATCTCAGCTTCAGTTTGTGCTTTTTTCGCCTCACTTATCTCTTTGTCTCTAGTTTTTCTAGCGGCTAATCCTTTGTTGCTTATAGCAAACTCCTCTTCAGCTTTCTTTATTCTCGCATTAGCAATACCAACTTCAAGATTAAAAGAGGCTTTTGCATCAATTGCTCTCTGAACAAAAGGATTGTCTTCCTCCTCTACCTCGAAAGCGTTTCTTTCTTGACGTAAAGCTGTTAGTTTATCTTGTAGGGTTTTTTCGATTTGATATTGCTCAAGAGCTCTCTCCCCTTCTTTTAGTATTTTATTCTGTCTTGCCTCATTCTCAATACCCTCAATATGTTTAATTAATTCTATTTTTCTTGCGCTTGTTGTTGTTGATAAATCAATTTCCTTTTGAGCGGCGTCTATCTCTTTCTGTGCTTTATTATCAATTATTTTAGCTTGAATATTATATGTTGATTGCGCAAGTTGTTTTTGTAACTCACTTGATTTCTTAGCGGCTGAACCCCTATCATCTACATTTGCGTTTGAGTCATTCACAACAACATCTAATTCTAAAACTTTTTTCTTGATACCCATGTTGATTATATCAAGTGTTAAATCGCGAATTATACGAAGTTGTTTTATTGATTTACCGTGTAGCGCTGGTCTAATACCTAACATTAGATTTCTTCTAGCCTCTAGTTTTTCTATTTGTATATTTATCTTCTCATTCGCCTCTGCAATAGCTTGGTCTTTTTCAGCTTGAGTTCCTTGAAAAAACAACGATGTTTGTTGCTCTTTTTGTTTCTTCTTTAGAGCTGTTATTTCTTCATCAATCCATTTTACAGTTTCCTTTCCTTTTTCTGTGATCTCATCTTTTTCATCTTGAATTAATTGTTTCTCGTTGCTTTCGTTTGCGTTTCTAATCTCGCCAGTCGGATCATCTGCTTCTGTTTTAAAGTTAGTGTTGATGGATTCAATCGTTCCTTTTGCGGCTTCAATTATCCCTTTTAGCTTTGCCTCTAAACTTAATACAGCTAAGTTGCTTGTATCATCTAACTTCAAAAACACGCCATCAACTAAAGTTCCAAGCTCTCCCTCTCTCATTAGTATTTGTCCAACACCATTAACCCATGTAGTATTCAGCCCTTTTCTTGCTCCTTCTAGTCTTTCTAATTTCTCTAGTGTTTCGTCTAAAATTTCGGTTTCAGATTTCAATACTATATTAGCCTCAAGATCATTAATCTCCTTATTAAGTCTAATAAATTCCGCAGCTTTTTCTGAATTTACATCTAATGCTTTACCGTATTGATCGACGGCTTCTTTTGCTACTGGAATGTTAGCTCCGAGCTTAACAATTATTTTATCTAACTCTTTCTGTTCTTCTGTATTTCTCTGTGTTATATCTTTAAGCTCATTATACCTTTGAAGTAACAATCTATTTTCTTGATTTTGTTCAGTTGTAAGCTGTATATCTCTTAATTTAGCATCATTAAGTTTTTGTTGTGCCTTAGCATCCTCTAACGATGCATCTCTTAAAGCTAGTATAACACCAACCAAAACACCAAGAGCGCCGATAATCCAAGTTACGGGATTAGCTAACATTGCAATAGTTAGTATTCTCAATTGAGTTATTAAAGCTTTTGTTGCAGTAGCAAGTGAAACGGTCGCTCCAGTTTGAACCGTCTTAGCAACAGCATCCGCAGCAGATACTTCCGCCGCTATTCTATTGGCCTTAATTTCATCCCAGTACGCTTTAGTTAATAATTTAGTAACTAAAATCAGTCCTTGCTTTATTGCTGTAACAGTTAATACTACAACTTTATATGTAACAAATCCAAGCGTAACAGCTGTAATAACAGTTACTATTGCTTTTAGGTTTTTAGCAATTCCATCTATGGCAACCATTAATAGTTTTGAAATACCTTGAGCTTCACTAAAATCTTTTATCAAGTTAGTCCAAGCGTTCTGTAATCTAGATGTTGCGGCCTGTAAGGTTTCAACTCGAGTAACGCTATCTAATCCAAATGCAATATTAACTTGCTCGGCAAATGCTGGTAAAACATCTTTTGTAATAACCTCTCCCTTTTTAAGCATGTCATCTAATACAGCAGTTGTAACACCCATAGAGTTTGCCATAATATCCATTGCACCAGGCAAACGCTCACCCAACTGACGTCTAAGTTCTTCAGTAGTTATCTTCCCTTTAGAAATCATTTGCTCTAATGCTAGGTAAACACCTTGCAACTCGTGTGTAGCTAAACCAAGAACACCAGAAGCTTTTGTCATTGTAGCAAATATCTTCTGTGTTTCAAGAGCAGTTAATCCAGCTTGTTTTGCAGCGGCACGGAATTTAATATATCTATTTGTTGTGGTAACAAGTTCAGCTCCAAAATCCTCTGTAATTCTCTCTAGCCAAGCCTCTGTCTTTCCTAGTTCTTCTGAATCTGTTATAACAGCTTTCATTGAGAACGCGAGTGAATCTAATCTTTTAGTTAGTGTAAATGCGCTTTTAATTGCATTAGCAAACATCTGAACACCTTGCATTAATCCAAATGCAGCAAGAATTGATTTAACATTTGTTGCTATTCCTGAAAATACCCCTTTTTTCTTTTTTATCGAATCAAGCCTATTCTCTAATCTCTTTAACTCCTCTTGAGTTGATTTTAACTCTTTTTTTAAGTTTCTGGTTTGGGTTACAAAACTTTTCTGTGAAGTTAAAGTGTTTTTATAGGCTTTTTGTAGTTTCTCAACAGCATCAAGAACATCTACTTGAACGCTTCTTAAACCTTTTAAAGAAGTCTCCATTTTCCTAAAACTAGCTTTACTACCATCACCAATCCCAGTGATAGATTGTCGCATTTTATTAAACGTATCAATTATCTCGTTTAAATCTTTTATTGCTGTTTTACTTTCTATTTGAATTTGCGGCATGGCTCTTATGTTTTTCTTTACTCATTTGAATCAGTTTAACCCACTTTGATACTGTCGTTGTGTCTGGATCTATTTCTCTTTTAAGTTCCAAATTTCGCTCAAGATACAAAGCATCTCTATCTAAATCCATTTTTACATCCTCTTTATTGGTTTCCATTGATTTTGAAAGCTTTATTTTGAAGATTTTAATTTTGTTTTTTAATCCTTTTAATCTTTGAATAAGCCTTGGTATTTGCGGCTTTATTGGTTTCTCAAGGTCTATTCTATAACTCTTTTCGTTAAAGTTGTTTATCAATACCAACACTTCAACATTTCCGTGTTCAATGTACAAGTTAAGAAAACTACTTATCATTGTGTAAAGTAAAGACCATTCTTCGATTAAAAACTGTTTTTTTAATGTAGACCTCAATTTATGGTTGTGTGTAATTTCGCTGTATTCAAAATATATATCTTCAAATACTCTAGAGAATTCAACCAGCTGCTTTTCAGTAAGCGCCTTATCATCGTTCTCGTTGTCGAAATCTACAATCAAATACCTTAAATCATCTGTTTCAAATACCTTAAAAAATCTTCTAACTGGTAATGTTTCGCAACTCTTATATATTTTCATGTAAATTCTATTTTTATATTATTTTCATTCAACCAAGCAACGAGCTCCTCCTCGAGTTCTTTTATAATAAACTCTTGCTCTTCTATTGTTAATGTAAGTATATCTTCCCCATATTTTTCTACTAATAATAAGTTTTTTTCATCATTAGATAAAACCTTTATCTCTCCAGTTCTTTGTACTGTTGATTGAATAAATAAACTATCATACCAAGCTCCTGTTAATTTTAATGTTGTTGGAGATGATCTAAGTCCTTGTTTTTGTTTTTTTCTTTTATACCCATCAGAGTATTGCTGAAGTTTAACGCCTTGTCCATCTGAGCCATAATTAAAAAGCCTCCGCTTAATCGCTCCAGTAATTAGGTAATTACCTCTTCGTTGAATAAACCCATCTATGAATTTTCCAATATCGTCCCTTTTTTTTCTTAGATTATTAACGTAATCATCTAAATCATCACCAGCAACTCTACTCATTTTTTTTGCTTTTAATCAAAAAGGAGGCTAACTTATAGCCAACCTCCCTCTCTTATTAACCAAATAAAACCCTGTTATTACACAGCGGTTACGGTTTTAATCAATCCTCTGTACAATACTCCAGAATTCAAAATAACAGCAGTTAATGTTGGTATGTTGTAGGTACGAATACCTAAAACTTCCCCAGCTCCTACTGCAACAACAGTTCCAGTATATTTTCCTGCGCTAGTTTCCACTATTGCCATCGCTGTAACAACTCCATCAACAGTATATTCTAAATCAGCATCAATCAACCCCTCCACAGGAGTTAATCCATCTGATGAAAGAACAACCGTAAAATCAATTGTTGTTGCTGCTGCTGCTGGAATTGAATCAAAAGAAACATCCACACCGTTAATTCCGTCAATTTCTTCTGGCGAAAAGTCTAACGAATCTCTAAGTGCGAAATCATAATTTTGATCCCATTGAATTCTATCCAGTAATTGAATAGAGAATGATTTAGACTCAGGATCGCCTCCTAAAGTCTTGGTATTTGTAAGCATCGCAATTGCTTGCCCAGCTGTAAACCCTCTGTAATCTCCTCCGCTTGTAACTGCAAGCCTCCAGTTGCCCTCTTCATCTGCAAAAATGAAGTCTAACGCTTTAAAGGAAGTCAGTTTAGACATTTCCTTATAGAACTCATGACCTTCCTCGTATCCAAACTTGTACTTAGGAAGCCCTAGAGTGTTTAAACGGTCAACGCCTCTAGTGTTAGTTGTAATAGCGTCTTCACTTGATTCATTATCAAATGATTCAGCTCCAATTAAAGGGATAAATTTCCCTAATTGAATCTGACTATCAATATACGCTTTGTTGAATTCCGTTTCTTTTGGAATAACAAATCCTTTCTGAATACCGATTACATGAAGTGGTGTTCCCCATTCTATCTGGCATCCTAATTTACCTGTGTCGGCGTTTGCTCCTCCGCAAGAGGTTTTTTTGCCAACTATTGTTTCTAAACTCATTATTTAAGTTTTTTTGTATTAATTAAATGATCGATTGATTTTTTGTTTTCGCTTTCAAATACGTCTCCAACCTTATACGTCACCGTTCCAGTTTTACCCCCATATCCAATTTTGAATTCATCAATCACGATCCCTTTGTACGTTTTAGTACTTTTTGTGCTTTTTGTTTTTCTTGCCATAATTTTAAAGTATTATATTTCTTAAACAAACATCATTAATCTCAACGCTTATTGTTAGTTTGAGTGCGTCCCATAAATCAGGAAAAACACCCTCTTCCCCTGCCTCGTTATCGCTATAATTACCAAACTTAACAACTTCAAAAGTCGAGTCATAAGATAATATATTGCATTGAGTGAAAGCATCTAAAATGTTATCAAGTAACGGAAACAAAATAGGCTTAAAAGTTAAATCCATTCTTTCAGAATATCTCATTTGAGCGTTTGTTTCAACCGCTAGAATAAGGTTCATTTTCTCAACCTTTACTCTTTTTCTATTAAGATGCTCCTCTTTGTATGGTTGGTCTAACCAAATCAAAGGGTAATTTGAATTACCAGTCGATTCAGCAAAAAAAGCAACTAACTCTTTTTTATCGCCTACCTTAAAAATAGGCGCAAAAGTGTTGATTGTTGGCAAGAAACTAAATATAGATCTTAACCTATCCTCAACTACTATTGTGTTTTTAGTTGCCATTATAGTCCAAATTGATTTGTTCTAACTTCCCAGTATCCTGGTCTAAAATCAGCATAAGTGTCAGGTGTTGCGTAATTCATATCTCGTATAAATTGGTACAACGTCTTATCTTCATTGGTATGATAATAATCTACTCCCAACCCAAACGACTTAACAATAACCTCGCTTTTGAATTCTCTTCCTTGAATTATATCAACCATATCTCTCCAAGCTTTAATTACTTTTTGAGTAGGGCTTCTTTCTTCAGTATTTGCTCCTTTAGGCTTAACGTGTCCTACTCCAGTTCTGAATACATCATAATTCTGTTCGTAGTGATAAAACACGTAGTTTGCTAAAAAACTTTTTGACGGCTCTGTGTCTGCTGGATTTGATAATCTTCTAATGCCTTTCCATTGAATTGTATCTCCGTTCTGGTCTGTGTATGTTTTACCGTTAAGTAAATCATTCCACTTATTATCAACTCCATCTTTCAGTCCGTTTGTTTTTGAAACATCTAAGGTTGCAATAAATTCAGTAGCAAGAGGTAAACCCAAACACTTAATCAGACACTCTGTTTCATACTCATCAATGAAATACTCTAAATCAGCTGAAACCGTTGTAACATCTGATGTTATAGATGGTTTTGCGTGAGGAATATAAATTTCGTTTTTGTAGTATGTGTTTTTAGTAATCATGATTAAGTGCTTGTTTTATTTTATTGCTTCATTGTTTTTGGAATGTACTTATCGATTCTTTTCCCAACTTTAAGCAATCCTTTATCTTGAAGTGTGCTTGCAGTAGAGGAATGATAAACATCGGTTTTTCCATCTCTAACTCCGCCAATATGTACACATTCGTACATGCCTGACTCTAATTTTGCTTTCGCTTTTTTCTCGTTACTCATTATTATTTGTTTAAAAGGTTAATATTAAAATTACACAGCAGCTGTAATTGCAGCTTGAACAGTTGCAATTGTATCGTAAACAAATGCTGCTTGATCTAAGTTCTTCACATACTGGAAGTATCTTGATTCTCCTACTAACGTAAATTTGTTAGTAATGAATTGATCGTTAATCCAACCAACTCTAATTGAGAAAGGAACATAGTTTACAACATTGTATTTCGACATATCGGCAACAAAAATTTGACCTACTGGAATTTTAATCCAAGGCTTAATTCTTACTCCTCCAATACGAACTTCATTAAACAATCCAGCTTGAGGGTATAAAGCCTCTCCGTTGTTGTACTTCGCACTAACTAATTGCTTGTAAAAATCAATTGGGTTAATAAGTACAATGTTTGGCTGGTAATGTCCTTCATCAGCGTATGCTTGTGTTCTGTAAACATCTGTGATAATAGCGTTTACAACATCCATGAAGTTAGATTCTCCTAAAGCAAAGTGGTCAACCATATCCGTAGATACAAAAGTTCTACCGTAAACAGTAGCTCCAGTCGGCTGTCCTCCAGCTCCAGTTCCAAAGAAAATACCATTCATTTTGAATAAATCATGTTTTTTCAAAAGGTATTCTTTGGCCACAGACATTAGTCTTGTGTAATCTGTAACTGACTCTTCTGTTAAAATCTCATGAGCAGCAGCTTTAACTGGTGTTTCATATCGATTTTCCCATTTGAAATCAATTTGTGGCTTACTAACCCCTTCTGCAACGAAACCATATCCACCCTCTTTAGGTGTTAATTCCGTATAAGATAAGCTAGGACTTGATGAACTTGTCACCGTACACAAACTTAAAAGGTTGTTGTCGTTTCTCAGGTTGAATGTTCCTAAATTAGTACTTACGTCTAAAGGAGGCGTATCAATGTCTGTTCCAGATCCAGTTGTAATATCTCCAACGGCTTTATAAGTCGGTACAAATTCAATTGTTCCTGACTGCTCGTTTTTGATTTTCATCAACTCATCTTTGTTCTTCAATAAGAAATCACCAAACTGGCCTATGATGTTCTTAGTGACTTTTTGCTTTTGCTCTTCAATAAAATCATCTAGAGCCTTTCCTTGCGCTGTTAATGATTCTGTGATCGCCTCAATATCTTTTTGAGTCGCTCCGTTTTTTTGTGCTTCCGACAAATCCGCCTGTACTTGCGTAAAGGCTTTATCTAAGGTTTTAAACCTATTGTCGAGTGCAGCTTGCATTTCTTCTGGTGTCATAATTTTTTTTAAATTATTATTAATATTCAATTAGCAAAGTGACTCGTGTCGGCTTTACTTTGTTATCAGGTAGTGACTGCTGTCGGCTATCCCTTTAACCATTTCTCCAAAGCTTTCGACACTTCGGTTTTTTGTATATCACTTAACTCCTTTTTTGTTTTTGAGGTTGTGATTGTAGGTGTTATTTGATTGCTACCAATAGGAACAGCAGAACCCTCAATGGCTTTAGCCTCGAGTACTGCAAAGAAAAAACCATCTCTCTCCACTTCATCCTTATTCGCAATATCATTAATGTATTTATCGTAAACAGCTTTGTATTTTTCATCTCCCTCTGCATCACTATTCATTGCCATCTTCATATCAACATAATACATACCAACTGAATGATTGTCTACGTTTTCATTTTTGTACTCATGGTACATGAAATTATTTCTAGTTTCTTTTATCGTTGAATCAAAAACCAAAGCCTCTGTTTCTCCCTCGACGTTGTAACCTAAATCTTTCCAGCTATATGTTTTTGTAAATGCCTTTAAATCATCTTTATCTGCAATAATTGATGCAAACGTCATTTTGTGTTCTTGAAGATGTTTAAGTCTCTTATTCTCTTTCAGTGATTTTTTCCACAATCCAGTTATATGAACATCTTTATGTGAATCACGAACCATTGTTGTATTGATTATCGCACGAACCTTTACTTGTCCAGGAATTGAATCAGCTTTAGTTACAACCGATGTGCCGTCTTTCAACACTTCAGTTGTTTCTAAGCCTTGAAGCTGTGTTGTTGGAGATGTGAATCCATCAGCTTTTTTGAGCTCAGACTTTTTTTGGTAAACGATGTCATCTTCGTTCTCCTTGAGCCATTTGAACACCTCTTGCTTCGTTTTTAAAGCTTTTGGAATGTCTATTTTCATATCTAGTTTTCTTTATAGGTTCGTAATAGTAATTTAATCCTGTTATTGAGTTGTATGAAAGTCTTAGCATTATTTTTTCTTTTTAACAAGTTCTCTTTCTCTTGATTCAGTTTTTTTTTGCTTATCCTTAAACATCTTTTTTATTTTTTCTGCCTTTTCTTTATCAACTTTATCCATTTTCTTGATTTTAATTCATTTGTAATAACTCCTTTTCGTTTAATTCAGCATCAATTAATTCCTTTATTAGTTCTTCGAGTTCTTTGAGCTCCTTTTTCTTATCTGGTTTATTTTCCCCTGCAGGTTCTGGTTTTTCTAGTTTTGCTAATACAGTTCCTTTTTCAAATCCACATAAATCAAGAGCAACATCATCTGGAAGCCCTGCGTTTCTTAGTGCCTGAAGAGCAGTAGCTCTTTTAAGAATACCCTCATATCTCTCAATTAATACAAATTGCATTATTGGCATATTTTCGTATGTACCCCTTAATTTTAGATTTGGATCATCTATTAAGTACTGGAAAGGCTCTAAAAAAGCGTTTACAGTTGGCTGCATTTCGTTCTGAATAAATGAAACCATCGACTCTTTGAAGTTGTTGTATGTTGTCTTTTTGGCTTCTAAGGAAAGTATATCTTTTGGAATATGCAAGGCTGTATAAATCAAATTACCATCAACCTTAACGCTTTCATCAAGCCCTAAATCTCTTAGAGCTATATGTAATGATTGCCATTTAAGAGGCGCTTTAGTAACTATCGCTCTTCGTCTTCCTACGCCTAATCCTTTTTTACTATGCAACAAATCCTCTGCGTCTTTCTTTTCGTCATTTGATAAAGGGAATGTCCCAGCGCCCTTATCTAAAGTCAAAAGTTCCTTGCCGTTTGTTTTAAGTATAATATTTTTCGCTAATAAACTATCTTTTGTATTTATAAGTGTTTGTTTTAATCCATCAAGCCGACTTTTAACATCAAACATGTTGCTTGTTTTCAATCCATTTGGTAAGTCGTATAAAAAAACCAAATCCCTTATTGGTATTCTTTCATTCTGACCATCTCTGTCGTAGAGTATTTTTGTGCTTTGTATTTTATTATCGCTATTCCTAACAGATAAAGGGGTTGTAAATTCGTCTGGATATTCAATAAGATCTCCATTTAATATGTAAATAGATTCTGGTTTTGACATCCCTGTTGTTTTTCTTAGCCAAATAACAGATTTACCTTCCGCTATCTGAGTAAAGTTAGCGCTTTCAAGAAAATCGTTTCTAGTTTGATAGTAGTTTGGATTGTTTAATAAATCTAATAACCAATGGTTTGTTATTTTCTCTTTTGTTGTTTTATTTTCAATATAAAACTCTGCTTGTGAAAAAAGCTTCGCCAAGAAAAGAATCGCTGGTGTTAATATTGGGTGGTTTTGGGATACCTCAAGGTTACTTCCGCCGAATGTTCCCCACTTATTAAACTCTTCAATAGAGTACATTGTATCTCCGTTGATGTATCGTGTAAAAAAAGGAATAGTTATCCTTGGGAACTTAAATGCCATTTGATTGCATATTTTAGACGAATCTACAACAAAATATCATAAAAGATAAAAAAAATCCCCTAAAATTGGTAAATGGTAAACCAAAATCAAGGGATAAATACAAAAACAGATTGTTTTTTCTATACTTTTATACTAAGATAACCGACTAAATAACTAATAATATATCTAAGAGCATCCATTAAATGATCATCAGCTTTCAATGGAGAATCTATGCTTTTTCCGTTTTTATCAATTTCCCAAGAATAATTATCATATTCAAATGAAAGGTTGTCGCTAGGTACATAATAAATCGTAAATCCTTGAACTAATGTTATACCAACTTCAACTGAACCAGAGCCTTTTGTTGCTCCAATTGCCATATAACCCTCATTCAATAAGAGGTCAAGATACGATTGTTTTGCTGAATCTCCAACTAAAATTGACTCTCCATGAATAATGTTTGGTACTCGAAGCTTTACGGCTGTTGGTAAGGAATCTGCAATATCCTGAAGTGGTGTGTACATTCTTTCAGTAATATAAAAAGCTCCATCGCCATCATACTTAACTTCCATGCAGGCCGTCGGATTACTAGCTCCAAAATCCATTCCGAAATAAGATGTTAAATCTATACCATCAAAATGTTCTTGCGTGATCGGAATCCACCCCTTATAAATCTTATTAGGTTTTTCAGAACCTACACCTAAACCATAAACAAGCCAATGCCAGACATCAGCTGTTCCTTGTGCTATGTTATCTGAATTCGGAGGAGGTTCGTTTCCTACTGCAATCGGTTTTCCATTATACAAGCATCTAAATCCATCAAATTCATAGCTTCCAGTTTCCCAAGGCTCGTAAGATCTTAGTCTTTTAACTATGTTCGGCGGACAAAATGCGTTATTCTCGAAATTTGAATGAATAAATATTGTTTCGCTGTTCTGTCTATATGTTTCTAGCCAAAAGTTTTTACTAGGATTATAATCGCAAAAAACTCTTTCAGCTGTTCTCTGTGTGATTTGTAAGTAAACATCCTTACGGAATTCCGTAACTTCATTGAAAAAAGAAATATCTTGCGTTAATCCGTGAACTTTGCCAGGAGAATCAGCTCCCTCAAATATAATTTTAGATCCAGTTGGAACGTATGTAAAGCTGCCAGCTTGCTTATTTTCCCTAATATCTTTGAAAATCTTATAATCAAACATGATTATATTCTTAAAATCTTCCATTACAGTAGCTCTACAATTAACCTTTGTAGCTCTCCAAACTGTTATTTTAAGATTTGTTCGAGAAACCATCTCAAGAAGTAGCAGCTGAAGTATTGAGTATGTTTTACTAGAACGAGAGCCTCCCATAGACACAATTTGCGTGTATCTGTATTCTGGCTCAACATCAATATTCTTAGAGTGATCTATCTCAAATTGATTCTTTGCCTCATGGTAAACCTCGTATGTTTTTTGGAAAGTATATGAAACATCTATATCCATTAATTAATTAGTGTTTTAATTATTGTTTTGAAAGATGCTAAACTTGTTATCTTTAAATAAATAAAGCCCTGTTCCTGTACTTTGTCCCTCCAAGCTTTTTGATTTTTTTGCAGTAATTTTGTATCGTCTTTTTTTAGTTCAATCATAAAAGCTGAACCACTATAAAGTAGAATTAAATCGCTTACACCTGAAACAACACCAGTTAATCTCAGTATCTTTCCTTGTTTTCCGCCTCTATCCCCTCCGTTTGGAACAGCAAATAACAACCCTCTTAGTAATGGGTATGTGTTATGAAACCAAAAAACACACTTCTGTTGGAGAGCATCCTCTGATTGTCCCTGTACGTCTATGTGTATATTTGTCATCTTATTTTCCGCTTAAATAAATATTGCAAGCCCTATGCATTCCTTTAAGGCCGTCTTTATTGTAGTATGTAATAAGCATTTCTCTTATTTCTGCTCTAGGTGCATCTGTGTGTGGTTGTATTTTTGAAACTAAATCCGCTAAATAAGCTCTTAATTTCACTTTTTTCTTACCTCCCTTAAAAGTTACCCATCCTTTTTTATTATCTGAATAGTTATTTGTTGCTCCCATTATTTAAATAATTGGTTAATTATATTTTGTCTTTGTAGTTCAGCTCCAATATCTGCAATATGCTCAAGCCCATACTCTATCTCATAAATCTCAAACTTATCTTTATTCTCCATTAATTCATTAGATAATGTTGTCAACTCTAAAAATGTATTAGAGCTATCTGCGTCTATTAGGATTTCAGATAATGTTCTTTTTGATTCCATGGTTGTTATGTGTATGTATTCTGCTAATGTCATGCATTTCATTTCTTATCTCCTAGATTTATTTGAATATTTATTGTTTTATCCACTTTCTCTCCACGCTCTCCAGCTGTTCTTATTACTTTTGGCTTAAAGAATTCCATCGCTTTTAAGTAAATCCGCATAAATTCCCTGTCTGGTAGTTGGGTTAGTATTTTATTAAACTTTTCGGCGTGTTCATTATCCATTGCCGACCTCATTTCCTCCCAAGTTTTTACCTTGCTCGCAGGAACAATATTTGTATCTAATGTTTTCTCAGTGAATGTCATGGTTCTTTCAATAACATTTGCTGTTTGAGCCAATGCTTTAGCGAAAATATCATCATTTAAAACAATAGCTTCTACTTCCTCGATACCATCCTTAATCGATTTAGGTTTTTTCCCCTTCACTTCGTGCTATTTTTACATAGTTAATCATAAAAGCTTCTAAGGTTTCAGTCATATCCAAACCCCTCTTATAAAGCTCAGATGCAAATTCCTCTTTTACTTGAGCGTCAAATCTAAATGATGTGTTTACCCCTTTGGCCATTGTAGTTGTATTGCGTTTTTCTCAAATTCATCTCTTCTAACTTTTGGCGCTACAACTCCAGCAACGCCTAGAAGTCCAACTCTTTTTAAAAAATCTTTTCTGTTCATGATTTTTGGTTTTCGTATATACGAAGATACGCCATCACCTAATAATATGCAAATCCAAACCCAAAAACTTAACTCAACCCTGTTTTTTCGACATCAGAAAACCTATTTTAACACTCTTTTGCGCAACACAAAAACACTTCAAAACCGAACTCTGGCCAGTAGTGGTAGGCTTTCCACGCA
>Ga0208134_1000449_pt1 | contig 27154 bp, 42 predicted proteins | sample VirMetDEL_Mar_31_FD_184515 | JGI IMG/M metagenome (GOLD analysis project Ga0208134, IMG submission 184515) | Aqueous microbial communities from the Delaware River and Bay under freshwater to marine salinity gradient to study organic matter... | ecosystem: Environmental > Aquatic > Marine >...
TAGCTCGTCTTTATCGGACTCCACGCGAATTATTCGCCCCTTTAGCTTTTCAATTTCTCTGTTTAGGTTTACCCACACCATCACGATCGTTATCGCGCTTGGGAGAATTGTGAGGATTATTTCTGTCGATGTCATCGAGGAATTTTTTCAATAGCGTTATATTCTCTTTGCGGTTCTTTCTCATCCGAAGAACGCTCTTAAATCTACCAAACGCGGATACCTACTGCTTCCCGAAATACTCATTCCGCTCTGGTAATAGTCGGCAGGCTGTGGAAGCATATCGGCCCCCGTGTTCGAAGTGTATTCAGGAAACAGCGAGGAGTTATTACAGAGGTAGTCATACAGTCGGAAGGTATAGAACTGCGCATTTTGTCGCGCCCGCTCAACCTCTCGGTGCAAATCGTCCGGGGTTATGCTCGTAGTGTCTTCAGATATCCGAATAACTAGAGACCCGTTATCCATCTTCACGTAAAGCGAAGGAATCATTTCGACCATAGCCCACCAAAGGGTCGCCTTGCGCACGTAGGAATCCATGAGGACGGCGTAATCGCCGGAGAGCGTACCCGCCTGTATATCGGCCTTGAGTTTATTGAGGAGGTCAGTCCCCAAATAGAGCTGGATATACTTGTCCTGAGCGAGGATAATTGAAGGAACGAGGTAAGCGTCCTCGATGCTTCCGTTTATGTTGGTGATCCGCTTGATATAGTCCGGATTCACGAAGAGGATTTCGGGGGTAAGTGCCATTTATCGAGGGTTTAAAAAGCCGTTGTTCGGCATATCTACCGGGCGTTGTGCTACTTTTTTATTGTTGTCTTCGAGTCGCTTTGCATCGACCCCGGCTTCCCGAATCAATTTCTTCGCTTGATTGACCGAGATTTTTTTGTTGTTCTTGCGGAGGTACGTTTGACGCTTCCAAAAATGGTGACACGATCCACCGCCCTTATACAACCAAACGGAATAAGTATCCGCGCCATTTGGCCCCCATCCAGGGTTGACGGCTCTATCTCCTGCGGCAAGTATATCCTCCTTTCTAAAGACGCGGTTTGCAGATACCATCTTCTTACAAAACTCCCGTGAATCTGCTGAGGTAGTCCCCGGAGCATACGAATAACGTACCTTAATAATCTCGGTATCTTGCTCCGACCCCGCTTGCGGTTTGCTACTTGGTACTTTCGCAAAAGCGAAAAGCGCGTCTCTGGTCTGTTCGAGTTCGTAATCGACCTCCACTTCATCAATCAACTCCCATTCTTCGCCCATCTCCTCGCCTTTTTCCGTTAGGTAATCAACGCACTCGTCGAGGTTGATTTCTTCAGAGGAAAGCGTTACGAGTTGGCTTTCTATTCCCGAAGCGTTTAGAAGCGTTTTAACGGCCTCTGTTACGACTTGCCTCGCTGGGGCTATGACGTTCCTCTCGAATAGCTCTGAAGCCTCCGCAAGCTCTCCACCGCCCCCTAACTTACCCGGTACGGAGACACCGAACATCTGAGGCGACGTAACGCGGTGACCGACCATAATCTTTGAGGTAACTTCTTCCGAAAGGAATTGGTATTGATTGTGAGCGTCCGACAATTGGAACGGCTCGAAGTCTGGCTTCCTTTCGGGATCGTCTGAGTACGTAACGATAAACTTCCCCGCGTTGCTTGCCCCTGCAAGTTGTCGCTCGATATCCATTCGGATTCGATTGCGCTCCTCTTGCGGAGGGATACCGTTCTTGAAGTGAATCGAGAACGAAGGACTCATCCCGTTCTTGATGTTGTTGATATGGTAGACCCCTATTTCTTTGTCTAGTTCGATGTAGTTAATCGAGCCGATATAGTCGGGCTTAGGATAGTAGAAAGACCCTGGAGAGAACGGCTTCACGTATAGAATTTGAGTAGGAAACTCGATGTTCATCTCCTTGTGAAAGCGGTGAATTTCGACCTGCTCCTCTTGCTTATTGCTCCAGTCTTTAGAGTAGTAATACGTTTCTACGATCTCGTCCTCATTGACAAAGCCCGAACGGATATTCTCAAAGGGCAAGTGCGAGACGTTGGCGATAGTCGTCCTATCAAGCGACCAATTGATTTCGAGAGCAAAGCCTCCCTGAATCTTAAAGTCGAGACAAGCCTTTCGGAGTTCGTCGTTCAAATTCCATTTGTCAAAAGCGAGGCGACCTTCTAAGCTCGTAGCGTCGAACCCTTCGCCGAAGATCATCATCGCAATAGTTGTTGACAATGCGTTGTGAGTAGCGGACGAATGAAAGAGGTCAACGAGGTACTGAGGAAAGAGATTGTCTGCCCCGTAATTCACGAAACCTTCGCGGCTAGCAGTCTCTGCGTAGCTCCGCTCTTGGTATTGGTTGAGTTGTATTAATTCCATTACTCGTAATATATAACGTTATCGGGGATTGTGATGTCTGGGATCGTGTAACCTGTCGCGCCGACTACATTAAGCGTCCCTTGCTCAAGCAAACCAACTACCGAAGCATCGGTAGCCACGAGGTTCGTTGAGCTGTTTTGGCCGTATGCTTTATACGTATAGAACCCCGTCTCAGTTAAGAGGACACGGCTTGCCGTTCCGAGAGGTTGGTTCGTGTAGACGCTGATTTTTGTATATCGAGCGTTGTCAACTTCTACGTCTCCGACGAAGGCGTGTTTATCCGTGCTTGCCATGTTCTCCAAAATTATTAAATAATGGGTAAACGGGTCGAGGTCTTTTTTCATCTCCTGAAGCGTCAGGTAGATAAATTGCTCGGTGGCTGAATTGGGGTTGAGGTGTATCATTTGAGAATAAAAAAGGGGAGGACTTGCGCCCTCCCCCGTCCTTTTAACCTAAAACCAAAAAGGAAAGAATTACGAACCAGGTTGGAAGGTGACGTTTCCGCCCGTGATAGTAGTCAAGAAAGGAGCCGGAATAGCTTCTTCCGCTGTCAATTGAATTTGATAACCGTTAAGGTCACCCTTTGCCGTTCCCGTTCCTATTGTGCCTCCCGTAGCTTCCGCTCCGGTAGTGTGACCCATAATCATATAGTTATCATTATTGTCCTGAACGATCACGCAAAGACGAGACTTCAACAAGTCGTAGAGTTCCTCGTTGTCGCCAGCGATGAGATTAGGCATAGTCAACTCCACCACTTGCGAGAAGAAGACAGTACCATTCTCAACGGAAGATGTAACGGTTTGTTGAAACGAACCCGTGTTCTTTGTCAACTCGAAACCATAGACCGTGATAGCTGAAGCGGCATCGGAGATAGCACCATTCGATACCGTACCCCAATCTGCCGCGTCAAACGACTTAATCCAAACCCTTTTGATTCCTCCGATTTTATCTTTACAGGGGAAGGAACGCCCCGAAACTGTAATATTACAAGCCATATTTTGAGGAATTAAGGGGAGGGATTTAAAGCCCCTCCCCGATTAATTAGGATGTGCGGGCGGCAAAAGCCAAAGAACCACCGTCGACAATCTGAACGCCTGCGCTGAACTTCATGATGATTCGAGTAACGTCGTCACCCGTGATGCCAATCAAGTTCAAGACTGCCGCTTCGATGTGATCCGTCAAAAGGTCTGTTCCGAAGTAGAGGTTCTCCTTCTTAGAGAAGATGAACGTATCGTTAGGCATTCCACCCGGCGTGATGATGTCATAACCGTTGAAGAAATTAGCGGCGGCCGCGGCGTGGAAAGTCAACTCAGAACTACCAGCCAAAGCTGTGTAGTAGAGTTGCTTCATCGCTCGGCTCATATACAACTTAGTGTCGGGGTCTCCCGCCAAAACGTCTGGAATAGCCGCCGAAAGGGTTGTCAAACGTCCGAGGATAGTCGTCGCGTCTGTTGCACCTGTCAACGCTTGGTCAACCGTTGGGTTGGCGTTTACGATTTTGTTGCAAATACCGGGAAAGTTGGTGTAAGTTCCACTCGATACAGTTACTGCGCTATCTGTGAAGTCAAATTGACCCTGCCACAAGTTACGCTCTATGCCTTCGGCAACCTTTGCGGCTACGTACTGAGCGGCGAACGCTTGGAAGTCAGCGGGTGAGTTTGACGATTGACCGCGCATCTGCTCGGCTTCCCATGCAATACGAAGGTCTTTGTTGCATACTTGCTCGTTTACCTGAAGAGCTTTTGTCTCAAGAACAACGTCGTCCAACGTCATTGAGCCGTTAGCGTTTGAGAATATACATTCCGCGTCTTGCAAAGCAACACCGCCAAACTTGCGGAGGTTGGCTTTGTATCGGACATTTTCGAGAACCTCGACGTAACCATTTGTAATGGTATCGCCAGAGAGAATGGCAGGAGCGACGTAAGGTAGAGCCGCGGTTCCTGCGTAGTTTGAAGTAATTGCTAAATCAGCCATTATAGAGAGAATTGATTTTGGATCGCGGCGATGCGCTCCTTCATTGATAACTTGGTCATGTCGACAGGAGCCTTAACCTCCATCTTAGGTGCGCGAGAGATTTTCGCTGAAGCGGTTTTGCTCAACTCGGTGATCTTCGCGTCTCGCTCTTTGATTTGAGAGCTGAATTCTTTTTTCACTTGAGCAACTGCCTTAGCGATTAAAGAAACGATTTCTTCGCGGCTCATTGCTACCTCTTCGACAACTGCTTCGGGAGCGGTTTCGGCGGGTGCTTCCTCTACCTCTTGCATCTCAGAAACGACACCGTCGACAACTACGAGAACCACGCCATCGGCGAGGGTATAGCTTCCGTCTGGGAGAGGAATTTGTTCGCCTTCGTCATTTACTACGAAAACAGAAACACCGACGGCAAAGGCTTCCGCGTCGGTTTGGATTTCTTGCCCGCTGTCAAGCGTAGCAGTTGCGAAAGAAGTCTCTTTCTCTTTCTTTTCCTCTTCCTTTTCTTCGACCTCCAGTTGAACGGAGTATTTTTCGAACAAGTCAGAGATGCGTTCTTTTATAGACATTATAAAGGGATTTAAAATAATAACGGTTTACTGCGATCGTTCCTTACTTCGTAGCATTTTTTCGAGGTAGTCGAGTCCGAGTTCTACTTCGATAGCCGAAAGGAGTTCTAATTCTTTGAGCTTGGATTCCGACCAACGGAGAGCCGCCTTCCCGCCCCATGCCATATACATAAGATAGCCGCATCCGTCAGAGAATGAACTCGAAGAATCCAGGTCGGCTTCGTGACGGCTCAGATAAGACCTCATCCGCTTAATGGTCTCGATAGATATCGCCTCACCTTTTGCGAGTTGGTTTGCTCGTTGTTTGCCTACGTCAGTCCCACAGGAACCCCACCCGTTGTTCTCGGCGTATTCTAAAGCCTTCTGAGCGTTGTTCTTCACTCCGTCAGGGTAATCGCTGTAAGACTCCATAACTACGCGCTGTCCCTCTTTATATCGCTTGTCCTTTTTGACGGTAGCCTTTGCGAGTTCGTACTTGTTTGCGAAATACCCCTCAATAGAGAAGCCTTTCACCGCGCCTTCCTTAACGAACTTCTCCCATATCGCGTCGTTCTCTACCTTCATTGAGACCATCCACGTACCTACAGGTACATCGAGGCCATACATCCGCGACTTGTCTTGCTCTCCTTCTACGATCCAGCTCTCCACGAGGTGCAAGCCGTTGATTTTATGCTCGTGTTCAAGCGTAGCGTTCGCCTGGTTGCCGTTCTTGAAGTAGAGTTCCATCGCCCTTCGCACGGTCTTCTTTGAAAAATAGACGTAGTATTCCTCTTCGCCCGTCTTTCGATAGATAGGCTTATCGGGAATAAGAGCCGCGCCCATAATGAGCCGCTTCTCTTCGTCTTGCGTTTTAAATTGGAGTTGCTGGTTCTTTAGGGCGACCCAATCGCTTTCGATGGCGGGTTGCTCCACGAGAGATATCGCATCGATTCCGTACATCTCCGCTTCTTCGTCGATTATGAGTTCTAGTATGTTCATCCTACAAGTGACGCTTGGTCGTTTATTCGTTGGTTTGCCTGTTGGCTGTTGCTTACTTCTGAAGAGACAACGTAAGTCCGTATGCCCGTCTGCCCTGCTCCACCTCCTAAGAATCCGAGGTCGAGCTGTGGGCTTTGTGGAATTGCGCCTGTTGCTCCTCCTCCGCTGTTTCCCGGAGGCGGTGGTGTTGAACCACCACTAAATTTTGTCTTCTTGATTGTTGCGATTTGAGCAACTCCCGTTGCGGCGGCGATAGCCGCCTCTACAAATTGCGCTCCGGTCGCGAGTTTGATAGGGTTGCCACCCGCAGTCAAAGCACCCGTGACAGCCATTCCTGTTTGAATTATGGCTTGCGCGACTTGGAACTTCTTATTTCGTTCGAACGCTTTCTTCTGATCTGATTCGCTTTCTCCGGCAAAGGCTTGATTTAATTGTGACAAAGCCCCCAACGCGGCCGAAGCCATTTGAATATTGGCTTTGACGTTCTCTTGTTTTAGTTGACGCTCTTTCTTAATGCGCTCTTTTTCTAGTTTTTCAAGGTCTGCGTTGAGTTGTTCGGTAGCCGCTCGGATAAGACCTTCATCATCTCCGGCAATGGCTATTCGTGCGTCGTATGCTTGTAAAAGAGCTAATTCTTGTTTCTCGGAATCAGTTAATGAGAGATTGTATAGTTCATCCTCCAAAGCGATTTTAGCGTCTTGTAACTCTTTCTCTTTCTTTAATTCTTCCGCTCGATATTTATCATTTAATTCTTCAAGCGATTTAGTCAAGCTCTCGGTCGCCGCTTTTATCAATCCCTCATCGTCTCCCGCTATCGCTATTCTTTGATCATAAAGCTCCATCAAAGCGAGCTCTTCCTGTTCTCTCGTTGTTAAGCCTGCTTTATAAAGTTCATCTTCTAACTTTTGGCGAGACAACAATTCTTGCTCTAGTTGCCTTTGAGCTTCTTCTGCATCTTTTTTTTTCCCTTTCTTTTGGGAATCCCTTTTCTTTTGCTCGTAATCTTCGAGTTTCTTGTTTATTGCGCCTTGCAACAACTCTTGCTGAGGCAGTAGCTCGTTGAGCCTCTCTTGGTCTTTAGCAATTAAATCAAGCCAATACTGTTGGTCTTTGCTTCCTTCCGCGGCCGCTTCGGCGTTTTGCTTGTACGTTTCTGAAAATCTAGTGATGTTACTGATTTCCCTATTTATTTTCTTTAAGGCTTCTTCTTCTTTCGCGACTAATTCAGCGCGTTCGTTTGCGGCGGCGAGATTTGGATCTAAAAGTTCTGCGCTGTCTTCGAGCAGATTTTTTAGTTTCGTTTCTTCGGTTACTTGAAGAATCGTTATGTCGAGTTGGTTCTGCCTTAGTTCTTCTTGCTTCGCAAGCAAGGTTTCCTCGTCGCCTTGTTCCTTCGCGAGGAGGATTTCTTTTTTTAGAAGGTCAGAGGTAGTGACTAAACTAGTAGCTCGAAGTTTGTTAATCTCTTCGACTGACTTCCCTTCCGCTTGAGCGATTTGCAAGTTGTCGCTTTGCTTTCGCTTTATCTCGCTCAACAAGTTCACCTCTTTCGAGAGTGAATTCTCGATAGTTTTATCCTTGAAGAAGTTCGTGATTGTATCCCAATTGGCTATGACTTCCCCAAGAGCCACAACGAACAGCCCAATTCCCGTTGCCGCGAGTGCGGCTTTCGTTCCCTTTAGCCCAATGTTTAAAGACTTCGCCCCGTTTTTTGCCGCTATGAAACTACTGGCTAACCCAGTCAATTTCGATGTCGCCCCTCCAGAGGCGGTATCAAGTAACTCTAGAGATGCCTTCCCTCGGTTTCCAAGTTCGTCGATTTTTTGACCCGAAGAATCTACCGCCGCATCAAGTTTCGAGGTGTTCGCGTCTAAGTTTAAGATGTAATCTTGCTCACGAGCCATATCAGCGGGGTTAGTGTTATTGAAATAATACAAGCCACGAGGAACCAATCCAAGACCTTAAACCAAAGCGGGACGGTGACCTTCTCGCCTTTGTTTTGGAGGAGTTGAATCGCCTCTCCTATATAACGATGGTTGTCAAGATTCCTCATTGCTCAAAAGGTTGGTAACAGCGTTGATTCGTTTCGTTGTAGATATATCCGTACTTCGTGCAACACGAACTGAAGTTCGGGCTTAGTTGATATACCTGTGTCCCTGCGGCGTTTTCAAAGCGAATCTGCCCGTTCGATTTGTCGATAGATATTGGAAGCCAAGTACAGTCCCGAATATCCCCCAAGACCCTAAGCATTTCCACCTTCACGAGGTCTTCGCTTGTCGCGTCATACGAGATAGATAGGATCCTCCAATAGGTGTCCTTTATGTAGATTTTATCCGAGAATTCGAACGTCGCTAATTCGGAGCGCGTAAGCCGGAAGAAGGCGGTCAGTTTCCGAGCGTCCGAAGAATACAGTTCGTTTACGAACGGTCTCCAATACTTGTAGTAAAGCGTATTTAAGGGGCTCGCTTGGATGATGTGGAACGGGCGCTCTGGGCCGAAGCTCAAGTCTTTATTCGATACGTTCGCATCCAATGAGGAGTATTGAGAAAATACCGGGTATTCGGTAGCGGGTACCGTTGCCGTATTTGTATCGTTTTGATAAAACAAATCTCCGTCAATAAGGCTATTCCAATACGCCAAGCGCGGGAGAGGTTTTTTCAGGCTCTTGTCTGTTTCGGTTGTATTCAACAACATTCGGTGAACCAGATAACCCGTTTGCGGAATTCTTGAAACGACGTGAGGGGCGAAGGGCGACTTTATTTCTTTGTTTCCTGAAGCGAAGTCGTTTCCGGGATCATCTACACGATAGCGACCGTAAACGCGGGAGGTACTTTTGAACACCGCCTCGTTTAAAACATCCTTTCCTTGTGAGTGTGTCCAGTCGTAGCGCCTCGCTTGAAGGTCGGTTGTTGGTTGGATTTGTATATCCTTCGAGAGGTCTATCTTATTCGTCCAATCCTTTTGGCTTCCGGAAGCTAGGTAGTCGGTAAAGGGTTCAATTTCAAGGTGCTTGGGGTTGTTTCTGTCGGGGATGAATACGAGATTGAACATCTTTTGCAAACCAGACACGAAATCGATTTGCTTAATCTCCGGGAGGTTTTCAGTCACGTTAATATTTACGCCAATCGTCGAGATATAGGCTACCTGCCACCACGTAGTAAGGTTGCTTATTTCCGTACCCCCGTCAAGCGCTAGAGGGTGAGAAGAGTTGCCCACTACGTATTGAAATTCTACGGTATCGCCCTGCTCCATAACGAACTCCGGAGAAAGTAGGGCGTGCGTTATGTCGTTGAATTCCGGGCTTTCGAAATCGTCTATAAACGTCCACAGTTCACTTCCGTTTCTAGAGAGTCGCATGGAAACGAAGTCTCCTGTATCGTGGTCTAAGCGCCCGTATACGTTCACCCTAAAGCGATAATAAGCGCGGTGAGGCACGGTGTACGTCGTGCCGCTTGTGAAGTTGTTATTTTGATCGTAGAAAGGAGTGCTTTCGCTCCATGCCGTTATGCTCGTAAAATTAGGATGCGCAGTTAACCCGGTTAAATTACTGCTTAAGCCTACGAGCATTTGATCAATAGAGAAATCGGTGTCGTCGTTGCTTGCTGGTGTAAGTAGCCCGTTATAGAGGCATAGGTACAAGTTATCTTCGTTGTCGAAGAAGTTCGAATCGTATGTATATCCCGCCCCTCTTAGAATGGTCTGAAAGAGTGCAGAAACTCGAAAGTAGGGCGTAAAGTCCGCGTGTTCAAGTGGGTTTGAAGATGTCCAAATATTGGAATAAGTCCAGTTTAAACCTTTATCCGGTAACCCGTAACGAATAACCCCGTTTGATAAAGTACCCGCCCAACTGGCCTCAAGGTTTGTAGCGTTCAAATCGTGGTCATACGTCGATAAGTCGAGGTCTGTCAGCATCCCGTCGCCGATATCCCGCGAGAGGTTGGCCGTCTCCCCGAAGAAAACGATTTCAACGTCTGCGTATTTACCCTTCTGCACGTATACCCCCTTCACCTGAATGAAGCCGCGCATTATCGGAATGGTGCTTGAAGTCAGTTCGGCAGAGGCTTTCGTTTTAGGATCCCATGTAGTTATCAGTCCGAACTCATTGACCGCCCCAAAGTAGTCCTGGTTCTTCTTGGTGAGCGGAACGCGGAAGGTCTGCGAGAAGCTCGAAGCCGAAGCGTTAATTTCTTGGATGTTGCTAAACTGATACGAGAGGTTTATCGGCTCGTTCTCGTACAGCTCAATTTCATTGCCTTCTATCGTAAGTCTTAGCATCGGATGATTTGAGCAAGTTCAACGTCGAACGTAATAACAAAAACCTTCGAGACGGTTTCCTCTTCGATTTGCATCGAACTCGTCTTTATGGTGACGGGAACCCAGAAGCCGTCAATTCGTGCCATGACGTTCTTCGACCGGAGGCAATACTGCATGAGCGTAATTTCTTCGATAGTGAGAATCCCGTTCAGTTGATACGATTCTTTTGCTTCGAGTTGGTACGGCTTGACTTGCCTCTCGCTCGTTCCAAAAGAAAAGGTCGAAGCGGAGTAATCGCCGACGATCTTTCGATAGGTCTTCTCTTCTCTAGAGACGGTCTTTTGTTTTTTGCCGTTAAAGCGGAGGTAATCCCACCCGCCGCGGGTATTTGCCCAACCGAGCTGAACGGCTTCGTTCTTTGTATAGCGGCAGTCGTTCGTCACACGAAGGACGTTTCCTGTCTGCGCATTTAGCCCCGTCGAAGGAATTACGTCGTAATAACTCCACCCACCCACGACAGCGTTGAGGGCGGTTACGAGTGCGGAAAAAGCTCCGGGGTATGCGTAGGTATAAAGAAGACTCCCTTTGACGTTTGTTGCGTTTGCCGCCCAATTGGTAGACGGTACTAAGCCCCCATTGGTCGCGTTTATGTCATACGTCAAGGTATCGTCTAGCGTGCCGGAGGTGTCGTATATCTTGAAGAGAAGCCGCTCGATAAGCGAACCTGTGTCGTCGGTATTGAGGAACGCCGCAAGCCCTTGGTCTTCTATGCCCGCTTTTATTTCGATAACGTTGTTCGAAGGAACGCGATCCGTGAGCCATACCTTTCTGTTGGATTGAGTGCCGTAGAAGTCCGCGAATGAAGGGTGAAGGCCGTCCGAAATTTGCTCGTACCCATCGACAAGGTATAGCGTCTGGTTATCTTCATCGAGGTTCTCAGAGCCGTCATAATACCCCACCCGTACCGTATAGCGGTTCACTCCGTTATTTGCGCGGGTGAACGGTTGGTTATTGAAGCTGTGAATCGCCGTCGTAGTGTTGTATCGAAACGGATCGACTTCCGTCCTCCCCTTTACGACTTCAGACAAATCAAAGAACGAGCGTTCGTTGGGGTTGGGCGTGAGGTAGATTTTTGATATCTCCGTCCCGTTCTCTTCTACTTGGATAATAAAACGATATGCCGCGTCGAGGGGTGTCGTTTGAGAACCGAGGGTATATATCAAGCGTTGCCCTGCTGGGAACCAATTCTCGCCGGGAGAGTCTACAAATACCGCGCTCATTTTATTGTGATGTTACCGAGTTTTAACTTGAACTTGTCTTCTATGTCTTCCGCTATTGCGTCGCCCATCTTCTTATCGAATCGCTTGGAAACGGCTGTGAAGGCTTTCTCATAAAACCGAAGACCTACGATTCCCTTACGTTTGACGGCTCGACCAAGTACAAAAGCCAAAGACTCCGCGCTCTGTTTTTTGAAACGCCCTTTTTTATCTCTGGATTTGATGCCTTTCGATCTTATCCATTTCATTAATTCTAACCGATGCTTCTTCGAGGGGTTTTCAAACTTGAATTTGAAGAAGGGCGACTTCTGGCTCTTGCGAGTTCCGTCAACTCCCCAATGCAAAAAGGCCGCGTATTTATCGGCTTTGCCTTTTGCTCCAAAGGTGATAGATTTAATCGTGTCGCCCTGTACGCGGATGCGGTAAGAAAGAGAACGCTTGAGCGTTCCAGACGCTACCCCGTAGCTCTTGTTCTTCCCTATCTTCCTCCCTCCGAGATGACGCTTTGCCGACTTGACAACTTCGTCCGCGAATTTGGTGAGTACCGCGTTGAGGTTTTTCATATCCCCGCCCTCTCCGAAGCCTTGCGGCAATGGTCGTCTTCTACGCTATCGAGTAACGAGGTAAGCCATGTCCCCAACCGCGTGAGCGTCTTCTCTCGTTGGTTGGCTCCTAAGACCGCAGAAACGGAATGATTACCAAAAGGCACGCCTTTATCCATTAGAAGCCGATTAAGGAACTTTGAGGCCGTAACGGAGACAATGGTCGAAACGTCTCTAAAGAGGTCGTATATGGCTCTCCAAATGCTTCTTAGGATATCTGAGGCGATGAAGTAAAGCGACTCGCCAAACGAGTACACGATCCCGACGGGGATTGCTACCATAGCGAGAACAAAGAGGAAGAGGACTTTTAGTATTTTCATAATTCGGGATCTTCAGGGAACCAACCGTGTTCAATCATATACGCCTCATCTCTTACGGTTGTAGTGCTGGGAACGATTGCCCCAAACGGGAAGGATTGCGCGTTAAGTACGTAGCTCGAAAGCTGTCGTATTTCTACCTCGCTCAATTCGAGCATTAAGGTAATAAGCTTCTCCAGCGTCGCCATAGGGCTAACGGGGATGTTGTATTCCGTATCCACCTGCAAAGCGAATTGAATGCCGTCAGGGTGTTCGATGACTCCGAATACCGTCCCGTCCTTTTGATACGGTTCTTGCGTGACCAACGGCGCTGTGATGTTGTACAGTTCGCGCGTTATGGCTTTGGCTCGGTGTTCGCTTGTTAGCGTTCCTTCGGGGAGTACTATGATATAGCCGTCCATTAGTAGATGCTGTAAAAAGTGTTCAAGTTATTTTCAATTCCTGTGCGGTTGGTGGATTGGTTGCTCTCCCATATAAGCACCTCCTGCATATCATAGGCGGGTATGCTGTATTGCCAACCCAATCTCGTCCATACGGCATCGCTCAAATCCAAATCAAAGGCATTAATTAAAGATTGTGAAGATTGCAAAGCTGTCCGCAGGTCTGTTCTTGAAGTCCCCGTAAAACTTGAACCATTGATGTAATAGCTGGGAGTCCCCATACCTAACGTGTGTGAGTCAGTATTCACCTGTTGCATGAACCAAATTTCATTGTTGTCAACAGACAAAGCGACATTGTAGGTAAATGAGCCTTTCACGACCATCCAACAAGAACAGCTTGAACCGCTTAACGTTGTTAAATTTAAAGATGTGTTGTTGCTATTTCTAGTCATTATGGGCTTTCCGTTCTCCACTTCCACCGCACCGCTTGAAACGATTCTCGGTTGGTTCGCTGTATTGGTCTGCGTCGCGTCGTTGCTGTTGCCGCTTTGGTCATACCAAGTCTTTACGAACGCATCTCCCGTACCTGCGAAAGCCAAAAGCGAAACGGTATCGAGTTCACCGAATACGTTGAAATTTATATCTTGCTCGGCGTTGTCTGACGACCTACGGACGCGGATAGCTGAACCCGTGTAGGCGGTGCGCATCAATCGCAAAGAATAGCAAGCCGCCGCACCTGTATACGTGTCGAGTAGTGGCGTGTTTTGGGTGAAGTAGTCGCCTATGTTGGATTCGATGCTGGTGCGGTCGGTGGATTTGTTCGAATCCCATACAATTATCTCCTGTATTTGCCCGTCAAATTTTTCTTTATTGTCCGACGTGCCGTCATACGTTCCTATTGCCGTGCTCGTCGTTGGAGCGGTCATAGTTGCGGGCGTAATGTTCTGAATCTCTACGCCGTCAAGGTGTAAAATTTGACTGGTTGCGCTTTTCGTATAGGCAAATATCAATGACTGTGTATCATTCAAATGTGTTTCGTTTGTCGTGAACTGGTCAGCAACACCACGATAAAACAGATTGTATTTATCCGTCTTGGTTGTAAGTGCATAACCATTAGCGACGCCCACACCTATAATAGGGTCATAGTTTGCCTTATGTGGGTTCTTATGAACTGCTGAAATACTCACCTCTGTACTACTGGAAATGAGGCCTGCATACATCCTGTTATTTGTACCATCAAAGTCCACCGCTACTTTTCCGTTCTCCTTCACCAACGCCCCGCCCGTGTATATCGTCGGTTCGTTTGCAGGTGCTGCGGCTGTCGCTGTGTTCCCGTTTCCTGATTGGTCAAGCCATTGATAGACCGTGCAGGTCGTGCCCGTGCAGAACGATTCAATATCTGCCTCGCTTATATTTCCTGAAGCGTCGAAGCCGATTGTTTGAGTAGTGCTATCCGATGCCCTGCGGATGACCATGCAGTCCGTTACGTTGCCATTCAACCGCCGCGTTGAGTACGCGGCCTCTGCTCCACTTCCATACGTCTCATTTAACAACCCCGTAAAGGCGGGTGCGGCTGTGACCTCCTCCCACGTCTGTATCAACGTAAACGGTGGAGTGCCGTAGGTATCGCCGTCCCTGAACCCTTCAAACGTGCTTTCCGTTGCGCTATAAGCGGTATCGTCTGCAAAGGTGTGGATCAAAGTAAAGTCACCAATCACCGCCCCGCTTTCAAGGAAGCCCGCCTTTTGATAGATCTTGCGCTTAATAACCTTCCCCGCTGTAGGGGTGTCGCTCTCAGCGTCTATGAAGATACCGTCGCCGTCTGCCTTGACCGTATAGACGCGCTCGGCAAATGGGGTGATGGCTTGCTTGTTTATTTCGGCTTCGTCTTCGAATCGGTTAGTGAAGTTCGGCAACGACTTAAATACGTTTGCTGTGCCGTCGTATATAAGAGCCTGATTACCTGTGGGCGTTCCCGTAATGGTTACGTCGCTGAGATCGTTTAGTTCCGTAGGTACTGCGCTGGTGTCCGCTTTGGCATCGAGTGCCGTTTGCGTAGCCGTAGAGACGGGCTTATCTGCGTCGCTCGTATTGTCAACGTTTCCGAGTCCTATATCTCCTTTCGCTACGGTGTCGTTGACCCATTCGCTCCCGTCATAAATAAGGGCTTCACGGTTGGCGGGCGTGACGATTGAAACGTCGTCCAAGTTGCCGAGGCTCGTCGCGCTCTGGTCGTTACCCGGTAGCCATTCGCCCGAAGCGTTATCGTACTTCAATACTTGTCCATCCGTTACGCCTGTAGTATCTACGTCGGTGAGGTCGTTGAGCGTCTCCGCGCCGCCTGTGTCCAAAGTCACAACCCCGTCTCCGTCATCGGTAAGAGTGCCGTTCGTTACGTTAATCGTTCTGACGCTTTGAACGTCGGTCGTCCCGTCAATCGTAAGCATACGGAGCACCCCGCGCCGGGCATACGTGACTTCTGTTCCTCCCGGCTCTACTCCATCAATGGGAGCGTTGCAAGCGTCCCACTCGTAAGGGATGGCAACCGACAAATCGAGAAGCACGCCGGAGAGGACGTTCTTCGTCTCTTCTTCGAGTGGCGTAGTCGTAGCGTTTACGACCTCGTAATCTTGAGCGAAGAGGAAGATATTCCCGCCGTTCTTAATGTCTGCGATAATGTCCTCCGCGCATTGCTCCGCATCGGAGACCACTTCCTTTTGTCGGTCTACTTTGTCTGTCTTGTCCGCTGGAACGTCAAGGATATAGACCTCGATGTTGTAGGTCTTCGTTCCTGCGTCGTAGTTGGCTCCCGTATATACGAGATGCATGAGAGGGAAATCGGTAAACTTCGAGAGGTCGGCATCGTCAGGAGACCCAAAAGAAAAGGTCTTGATAAAGAAATGATTCTCTGCGAATATTTCGAAGCGTTCGACTATGTTATTGAACGTGATCATGTGCGGCTCTGTCTTTTAAATAGCTGAGATGTTGGAAGACGACTTGAATAGGAAGCTCCGTAACCGAGTCCACCTTGAGGAGGTCTTCTCCGGAGAGGGCGTAGAGGATGTGATACCATCCCCATTTTTCGCCAACCGGATCGCTTCCCCCGCTACCTCCAGTAAAGAGGACTTCATATTGTGAAGCAGTTCGTTTCTGGTAGTCCAAAAAAAAAGCAACGTACCCGATACGAGGTCGGCGGACATCTCTTCGAAAAGGCTTGCGTCTTCTTTGGCGGTGTACTTCTTGATTTCGTACTTGTCTCCGAGTTCGTAGGTCACCTCTCGGAAGAGAACCGCCATCACCTTATGAGCGTTCTTCCAAAAATCTTCGAGGTACGTTTCGATGTCGATCCATTCTCCCGCCGTAAAAGCATCCCAATCGGGAATGAAGCCCAAGCGTTTTCCGTCGATTGTAATCACTTTCTCAAAGCGTGCGGTCTCTTGGGTTAAGAGTTTATCGATATGCTCCGTGGCGGCATCTATGAGCTTCTGAGGCATTGCCCGGAGTTTATCTTCGCTCTTGCCCGTACAAACGGAGAGCCGCTCAATTTGGTTTTCGCTCGTCATAATCACTTGAAGTTCTCCAAGCGTAAGATCCGACCATTTATGCGGGAGGCGTAGTTCCATCGTTTAAATAACTTTTATCGTTTGGTTTCCTTACGTCTCGAAAGTTAGGACAAAAAAAAGCCCCGCGAGGGGCTTTGGCTTAGTGCCTTTCTATACTGTATTTGACTCGTGAGAAATTCGGTCTCAAGTGCTTTCGAACTTCATCCTCGTTTGCAAATTCATACGCTTCCAATTTGTTCGGAGTGCAAAGGTTGATTGTTCCCATCGCGCTTTGGTGCTTCTGTTGAAGGTATTGAACGCCTTCGTCAAAATGGATCTTGCAAATAATCATCTTCTTTGTTTTTGATAGAGTTCTACTTTGAATCTGTCTCGGTTTGTTTTGTACCGAAGGGAGAGCACCCAGTCGGTTTTTGCACGATCCCAACGCCATTTGCATTTATCTTCGCTTAGGTTGACGTTGAAAACGGGGTCACTTTTTAGTTTGCCGTTTTCGTCTATTACCTGCGGATAATAGAAGGTGCTCTTTACGTATGCGTTTAAATACGTGTCGTAAATACTAACTTCTGCATAGTCGTCTAAAGCATCGTACTTACCGAACGAAAGTTGTTCTGTTTTCATTGTTTTTCGTTTGTTACAGCCGGGCGATATTGCCCTATACGTCAAAGAACTTATGACAAAGATACGAAATAAATTTCAATAAACCAAATTTATTTTAGTTTGGTTTCCTTACCCGATAGCGTAAGAGCCGAAGTTCGGGTTCGTTTGGTTGAAGGTAATGGCGTACCTCATCGCGTCGATAGCGTGATTGAATGAGTCGACGGGTTCATTGAGTTGCTTCCCGTTCTTGTCCTCCTTCCATTTGTAGTTGCGTAGCTCCTTAATGACGTTCACACTCCGAGCCGTGACAAGAAGCGGTCTCGAATGGAGGAACTGGATTCCATTTTTAACCGAATCTTTTCCCTTTCTTGCTCCGTGAGTATTGAATCCGTGAGCGTGTATCTCGTCGATGCTCTTTGGTTCAGCGCTGTCACAGATGATAACATCCGATCGAGAGACTCCACTATCTCGGAGGACTTTCGATATATCCGAATTAGTAAGTCTTGTTGCGTAGCAGAGTTCATCGACGGCGAACCCGTGGCCGTCGGTGTAGACTCGGACGATGGCGGTCGGGTCTGCGGTGTACCCGAAGTCGAGCCCGAGGTTGAGGAGTTTGTATTCATTTGGTATTTGGTCTATTTCTTTCCAATGGGTGAAGACGGTTGCTTGTGATGCTCCTCGTTCTCCGAGTCCGTAGACCCTCCAGAAGTTTTCGTCTGCTTCTTTGAATCGCTCAATCTCCATGACCACACTTTCAGGGAGGAAGGGGTTGTCTTTGTACGTGGTCTGAAAGAACGCCGCGTCTTCTCTTGGGATAACTTCGTCATAAATCCAATGAAATTCGTCTGAGGGGTTGTAGTCAATTAATACTCTCCCGGTAGTTCGGAGGAGGAGTTGCCGCCAATCTTCGAGGTTTATCTCGTTGGCTTCGTTGATGAATAGAACGTCTCGCTTTCGTCCTCTTACCTTCTGCGGTTGGTCGATGCTGATGAACTCGACCATATTCCCCCAGAGTTGATACGTCGCGTCGCTCTTGTTGTGGAGGTCGGGGTTGTATATGTCTTCCCGGTTGAGTATCTCGAAGAAGTCCCGCATCGCGGTGGCTCGAAGTGCGGGGAAGGTCTTCCGGCAAATGGTAACCACGAGACCGCTGTTCTTGTGGCAAAGCTCTATGAGTGCCGTAAGGATGGAGTAAGTCTTTCCGGATCGTGTTCCTCCTTGGTGGACTTGAATCTTTGCCTTGCATTCTTTGACGTGGTAATATGTCGCGGGGAGTTTACTCATCCAACCACGAGAGCGGCTTCTTCTCTGTTACCTCTATCTCTTGCCGTTCGATATATCCGCGCTTCTTGCCTTTGGTCTTCAGGAAGAAGATAGTCGCGGCGGGGTTGCCTTCCTTTACGAGCTTGTAGAGGTGGCTCTCTGCGAAGTCGAGAACGCCGTCTTGAATGGAGTCGACCGCTTTCTTGTATTCGGGGTCTGCCTTCATCCAAGCGTAATGAGTCGAGCGGTCAATCCCAACCATCTTCGCGGCTGTTGATACGATACCCAAAGACTTCTCGAGAGCTTCGAGCATCAAGCCTTTTTTGGTGTTGGATGTGTTGATTTTTACTGCTTCCATTTTTTTAAAATATGAAGGGGGTCATCACCAACCCCCCCCCTCTTTTCAATAAGGCTTATCTATATACAAAGAACGTTTGGTGATTTATAGATTTTCTTTAGTTGCTTTCTTACCTGTGAAGTCCTCCCATCGCTTAACGATGACATCGCAATACTTCGGATCAAGTTCCATCCCGTAACATTTGCGCCTTGTCTTCTCTGCTCCAATTAGCGTAGATCCAGAACCGAGAAAAGGTTCAACAACAACTTCTCCGTATGGGCAACTGCTATTCATCACACGTTCCATCATCTCGACGGGTTTGGGTGTTGCGTGTCCGTGTCGTTCTTCTCCGTGTACTCTTGAGAACTCCCAAACATCTCGCATAACGTCGTGACCGTTATTAAAAAAACTCCGCATCGCGGAATGTTTCTCGCCAATGATACCCCGAATCTTTCCTCGTAACCCATCCCATTCACGTTTAAGTTCCGACCAAGGTTTGGTGAAAGCGTCGGTGTGTTCTTGAAGTTTGAGGTAATGCTTCTCTCCGATAAGTTGAAACTGCGATTCGGTAAACCAGTGCGAGAACATTTGCACCCCGGTTAACTCTTGCACTTGCTTTTTATCAAGTCCCGACTTTTCAAGTTCTGTTTGTTGATACGTCAAAAGTCCTCTATGCTCTTCGGGGAAATCTTCTGCGTTTAAATTTCCGATGAACTGTTGCCCAATTTGAATATACAAACAACGCTCCGATGCTTCCGGGTATTGGTGCATTAGGTCGGATTTCATTCCCGGTATCGCTTTCTTATCCCATACGATTTCGTTGCGAACTTCTATCTTCTCCGTTTCTGCAAGTCCTCCTTTGTACCAAAGCCTCCAAAGATCCGGAGCGTTTCCCCAAATATATGCTGAGGCGTTATCCTTTGAATGCTTGCGAAATGCATTCCACCAATCCATCTGGAACTTGTCGAGCTTTTCGCGGTACAGGTTATCGTTAAGCACCCCGTCTTTCTCTTTGCCCATTCCGTAAGGTGGGTCTGCGTGAATGAGTGTCGCCTTCTCTCCGTTCATTAGCTTATCAACGTCCTCCGCCTTGGTCGAGTCCCCACAAAGCAAACGATGCTCTCCCAAGATATACAAGTCTCCGAGCTTGGTCTTCGGCTCTTCCGGTGCTTCGGGTACTTCGTCGGGATCCGTGAGGCCTTCGGTCGGTTCTTCTTCGGGTTGCCATACATCGAGACCCCATTCTTCGAGTTGGGTTGCGTCCCATTCGTTTGCGAGGATATCCCAATCCCATTCTCCGAATCCTACGTTATCCTTTACGATAAATTCATTCGCCTTGCTCTCTTCCCATGAGGCTACGTAGACGGGTGCTTCTTTGAGTCCTGCGGCCTTGCAAGCCTTGAGGCGCATATTCCCACCGAGAACGATATTCTCTGGGTTTACGACTATGGGACGCGCTTCGAGCATCTCCGGGAATTCCTTGATGCTAGTTACTAGCTTTTGGAATTTGTCGTCTTTAATTATCCGAGGGTTGTTCGGGTTCTCCTGAAGCTCCGAGAGATTCATGAGCTTGAACGATGACGGCTTCGAGGGTGTGGAGGAATTCGGCATTATGTACGGCTAAGGTTAAGAGGAGGGTTGCGGGATCTTGTCCGACATGCAAGCGGACGACTTCGGCGTTCTCCGTTATGAGGAGGTAGTTCTTTGCGTGGAGGAGGGCTTTACGTGCATTTCTCATGGGTGCAATATACGGCCTTCGACGTCCATCGCAATCGTTTCGAGCCAGTCGCGATCGTAGTAATTCATATGGGGGAGCCTACGGTGTAGGACTTTCATCCCTCCGTAACTAACGGTTTCGAATTGTTCTTTGTGGGGTTGCTTCATGTATTCGCGAATATTCTTCGCTATCTCTTCCCGCTCTTCTTTGGTGTAGCTCATTCTTTTATCGTTTGCTGGTAGATTAATTCACAGGCGCGAATGCGCTCTTCGGGATCCTCGTAATCTCGTTTTGCTATAACGCAATTGACGCAACGATTCATGAAGAGGTAGCGGTTCTCGCTTTTATTTGGTTTCGGGAGGGGCATCTTTTAAAAGGGCTTTGAGTTGGTTAAACATCCGCCTATTACAACTCGAACAAGACGAAGGAGAGGTATTCGTTCCCGTGGCCTTGGAATAAATACGGGCGAGGTCTCCGTTGGTTGCTTTGTTGGGGTTGTCCAGGAGCTTGCGGATTTCTGCGAGGTCGCTTTCTTTTATCTCTGCTCCCCATTTTCCTAAAGGGCAAGAAGAGACTTTGAGGCGCGCTTTCGTGGGCATATGGCAACCGCACAATTTCGAGTCCGTAAAGGCTTCGGTTACGAGGGGGCCACAACTCCTCGTCTTCTCGACGAAGTGTTCGCAACCTTGACAGACCGCGAGGCGATCATTCCTTTTCTGAGCGGTGACGAAGAACATCTTTTAGGATTTTTCGTGTAACGTGTAGTGAGCGATAAAGGGTAGATTCTCCAATCCCAGACCGTCGAGATACGTCAGCCATATTCCACCCTTGCAAGTACAGAGAGAAGACGGTTCGGTCAAACCAGCTGAGGCGGTCGAGGAGCAACTGCATCTGTTCTCGTTGTATGGCTTTTGCCCAATCGTTTTCGCTTGCTTGTTCTTGCGGTTCATTATCTGTTACGTGATAGAGTTGTTTAAACTTGCCCCGTGTGGCTTCGTTGTACATGGCTTTAATAAAGTACCCCAGCGCGTTTTCGGGGAAGTCTTTATCTATGCACCTGAGATAGACGTGATGTACAAGGTCGGAAGGGTTCTCCGTCCATCGTCGCCCGATGGTTCGAAGTTTTAAATAGTTCCTCGTTAGGAAGTTATTCCAGTCCTTTTTGTGCCTTGAGTTCATTTACTTTCGCCCGGTATATTTTACAAAGATCCTCAAGCTCGTGAACGCTGAAGCGTTTCGTTTCGTTGCTCAGCCTCACGAGGCGATCCGCTGTGCCTTCTCCGTGTTCTTCGTCGAGGCGTTTCGCGAATTCGTACTGCGCTCCCCCTTCGAATCCGTTGCAGGCCTTACATTGGAATTGAACGTTCAACTCACAAAAGCGGGTAGGCATCTTTTGCCGTACCATAAAATGACCAGCGTCTGCGCTTTTGTAATGGCGCAAGCGTCCGCAAGTAAAGCACTCTCCCCACCCTTCATCGTTGACCGCACGAAGCCGGATAAATTGGGAGAATATCTTATCGAGCTTCGCTTTCGCCTTTGCTACTCCCATTCGATATCGTATAAAGTACCCAGCAGAACTCCCTCAAGAATTTCATCTGCGTCTTCTGGTGTCAATTCGCTGATATTTAAGGGTTGTATCTTTACCTTAACGTAAGCCCCGTAAGGCCATTTATCCTCGACAATTAAGTCCACGTCTTGAATTGTGCAGTCGATTGCATTGAAGTCGTAAGTAGTTTCAAATTCTCCATCAACGTAGATGCATTTCTTGCCTATGAGTTTTTTGAAATCATTCATCCTTATCGTTTTTACCGGGTATTAAAAAAGGGTTGTTCTTTAATCGATAGGCCAGCTTCGCCGCTTCTGCATCGTATTTGGGAACGTTGGTTGGTTGATCCGTGCCCCTCGTGATTTCTTTGTTCATGCGCTCAAGGATAGGGGCGCGTTCTTCTTCGTGCTTGATTAAGCACTCGCGGAACTCTTGAATTTTGAGCCGCTCATAGAATTTACCGTAATGCCCTTGTTTCATGCGGTCGCAAACTAACCTTAATTCCTCAAGTTTAAAAACCGGGAACACGTCGAAGATAGTTTCTGCACAGAGGGCGAAGTCTTCGAAGCCGTTGAGGGTCTTCTTCGCGTCTATAAATTCCACCGTCTTTTTTATCATCTGCACGACCTCCGATCGTGTTTGCTCTGGAAAGTATCTGAGCGCGGTTCGAATATTCGTGCCTTCTTTCCATGCGGTTTCGCTAGTCGTTTTAAATAGTCCCGTGCTTGAGATAGTTTTCAAGCTGGTCTCTACTTGGTGCTTTCGTTGTTGTAGTTCGTTGTTCATCGTTGTTTCGTTTAATCCAATTGCGGGCGGCCGCCTCCCAATTCTTCATCTTGGATTTGCCGACCATCCAGCCTTTGGATTCGTAAAAGTTATGAAATTTCTCTCCTTCGTCGGTACTGCTTCCTGCCTTTTCGAATTTATCCATGCATTCTTCAATACTTGGAGGGGAAAATCTGCTTCTCTTTAGTTGTTCTTTATTCTTCTCTATAGTTACATCTATAGTATGCGCAACTGTAGTTGCTTCTAGTTGCAACTGTGGTTGCTTCTTTTGCAACGATTGTTGCTTCTTTTGCAACTGTAGTTGCTTGTTCCTATCGTTGCTTGTTCCAATCGTTGCTTCTATGATAACCGTCATCTTTCTTTTGTGACCGTATCCTTCGCAAGCCAAGTAATGAGTCTCGCACAAATCCTTCCGCATTTTACGGATGTATTGAGGAGTGCAAACCAATGTCTCCGCGAGGTACTCGTCCCCGGCCCAGCAAGAACCGTCCTTGTGACTCAGGGAATGAATCTTAGCAAGGAGGATTCGTTGCATGGGTGAGAGGTCGGCGAGTTCCCATATCTCGAACGGGATCCATATACCTTTGTTTTCGTTGTTGTCCATCGGCTAAAAGTAAAAAAAAGGGGGTTATTCCACCCCCTCTCTTTCAAAAATCATTACTTCTTCCACGATCTCGGCGTAGGTAGCTCCGCACGTTTCGGATATCTCCGGTAGGTGCTTCAGCATATTTCTCCCGCCGTTATCGCACCAGTTCCGAACGGTGTTCGAGGTGACCCCGATAATTCGAGAGGCTTTTTCTACGGAATCGTAGTTCCGGATTAGGAATAATTTGATGTTATTCATAGCGTTCGTATTTGATAGCTCCCCACAAGAAGGAACGAGAAACCTTCACTCGCTTATTTAGAGGGGCCTTCCTTGCATTATCTCCGTCTTCGGTAGGGGTTACCCTATCTGGCGTGTTTTGGCTTTGTTTTTTGCACTCAAATGCGATTACGTTATGTACAAGTTGACGACTGCATTCGTACTTCTTCGCAATCGTTGACACTTTTGCCTTCGGATGCTTGCGCAGATATGCGCGAATTTTTGCGCTTTTGCTCATAGCTTCGAGATTAAAGTGTTTCGAATGCTTAACAAGAACTCAGCGGCTTCGAGAATCTTTTCAGGATCGCTCTCTTGCGTAATAGCGTGACCGATTGCCCAGCTTGCGTCGATACGCTTCTGGATGTCAGGGCTGTTCTTTTGGCCTCCTTGCCCGAAGCCCGGCTTCGTGAGCCGCATACGGTCGCCCCACTTAGACGGAGTGACTTCGAACTCTACTTCGTCGCCTACGCTCCATCGGTTTTCACTCTTTGCGGATACCTCTCCGCTTTCTCCGGATTCGAGTTGAACTTCGAATTTGTACATCAAGCCGTTTTGGCTATCATAGGTGCCATTCGGTTGAATGGTCTTGATTTTAGACTGTCCCATTTTTTTGGTTTTAGGGGTTGAAATTCTCTTTGTATGATCTCGCCCATTCCGTTTGATTGAAATTGGGGAGGTCGATAGGTCTTAAAAGGTTGGCGCGAAGTTGCAAAAATATTTCGCTCCAGCGTTCTTCGGTCGGCTCTCCTGACAAGATTTCGTCTTCGAGTCCTCCGTCGTCATCGCGTAGCGAAGAGTTCCTAAGGAGTTCGAGAGCGTCGGTTTTCATTTGCTCAAAGTCCGGGCTTTCACTATCGCCGTCTTGAATTGCTTCCATGCTTTGTCGAATTCTGCATCTTCATCGCGGAGGCTTTGCGCCCATTCGTTGAATGAAGAAGCGGGGTTAACGTTCACGCTACTTTGTACGCATACGGGCTTTGCCCATTGCTTTTCTTTTAAATTCTGCATTTATGTATCTGTTTAGGTTAATGATCGCGGAGTCAACTTCAAAGCGGAGGCGGTCGATATCCTCCCCTTTAAATTCTTCTTGTGCCCAGTCCCAATACTTCAGGACGTCTTCTTTTATCTCGTTCATTGCTTCAAGAGTTCTTCTTCGATTTCCTCCTCGATCCGCTTGAATTGGAAGTCTAAATAAGCGGGGTTCACTTCGGTTACGTCAATAACTGACTCGCCGCTTCTGAGCCATATTCGTTGAATTTCGAATGTCGAAGGGCTGGGAGGGGTGTCATATGTTCCCTCTTCTCCGTATTGGATTGAATACTCTACTTCGAGGTAGACGTTGCAATCGATTTGGATTTCGTGCTGTTCCATTTGTTTGTTGTTCATGTGGCTAAACTACAAATAAATTTTAGTTATCCAAAATTTTCTTTAGTTTTTATGCAAAAAAAGAGGGAAGCCGCGTTCGGCCTCCCCCTCATTGAACAACAAACGTAAACAGATAGATAACTATCAACCGGGAAGATACGTCATTTCTGAGAGCTTCCGAAATAGTAGTTGACGACTTGCCCCACGAGAGTCCCCTCCGCAAATCCGAGGATGTGAAAAAAGATTTCTTTGTCTTCGACCCCTGACTTTGCCCATGCTACGAGGACGATCCCGATGCTCATGGCCGCAATGCCAACGAACATCTGCATATAGTCGCGCTTTCCAAGTGCCTTCGTAACTTCTACCTCTCGATTTCTTGCGCTGGCTCTGTCTGCGTTGGCAAGTTCGAGAAGCAAGACCCGCGCCTTTTCTTTCTCTTCCTCGCTTTCCGTACTCTTGTCAATGAGTACCCCCAAGGCTTTGAGCAGTTCCCCACCTGGCACGAGTTCCCCAATCGCTTCGAGTACGTCGGGGCTTTTATCCCTGAACCATTTACCGAGCTTTGTTTCTTTTAGTTTCATGAGTACATGGTTGAAATGCGTTCGTCGATACCGTAATCTAAAAGAACGCGAGAACCCCTATACTCGCCCCAATTTTCCAGACGGTACAAGTCACAGTTAGTAATATCAAAAGCGGGGATACTAGCCTTGATGATGGCAACAAGTTGCGGAGGTATTTCGTCGGTAGGTGCGATTCTACGCATACAAACGAACCCACCAAACGACCAAAGGAGCGGAGCGAGATAGCCGCTTGTTTTGTGGTTTTCCCAGACCTTCCCCTCGTTTACTCCTTGCAACCATCCCCGGCGGTCTAATGGGATTTTGTAGGCTTTGGTTTTAGTTAGAATGACGAGGCGCGTAGATATCTTGATTTTCATAAGTCCATAAGCACGTTGAAAGCGGTATGCCCGCCGATGATTACCCCGCACCCTATCGCTTGCTTTTTAAAGTGCTTCGCGTATGCCGCCGAATAGCTGTCACGATCTAGCCCGCACCCTACCTGCATTCCGAAAATCTTAAAGTTATTTCCGACCATCCATTCTGCGTACGCTTGCGTATGAATATGACCTTGAACGGTTGATTGCATATCGTTCTTGGCTTTGGTTCTTGCCGTGCCTCCTTCGCCGTGGACGTATTGCACGCCGTCATACTCAATGCGCTCGACCCAATTCCACGAAGTGCCGAGAACTTCGTTATAGTCGCGTATCCATTCACGAGGGACGGACGAAGAGAAGGCCTTTCTCATAATGATACGATCATGGTTTCCGATTATAACGTCAGCCACGGGGAAAGCCTCAGCCCATTGCGCGACGTGCTGGATAGCTTGTTGTAATTCGTAGCCCCCTCCCAAGCCGTTCGGGTCGCTCTCGTGATAGCTTGAGTAGTGGTTGTCTATGATGTCCCCAATAAAGACGACTTGGTTGCAGTAATGCTTCTCGTAGGTATCCACGCAAAATTCGAGGTACCCGTCCAGCTCAAAAGGACAATGCAAATCCCCTATGCAAAGAATCCTTCGCTCGTTCTTTTTGAGGCTCTTGATAGCCTTTGCGAGTTTGGGATCTAAGCGGGGGCGAAAGTTATTCAATACGTCCAGATTCTATGTTGCGACTTATTTACGTCCAAATCTACATGAATGAAGTTTGGCCCGATTCCTATTCGATTAAAGCCGACTTCGGAAAGTGCTTCGAGAATGATGTACCTCGCCCTCGAATCTTCTACGTGTATATCGGCGGCAAGCCCTAACAAGTGCGAAGAGTTCTTCGCTACGGGGTACCCCCTCTTTTTGAGGTCTTGGTTATAGGCTACGGTGCGAAAGCCGCTATTCACGATGAAGGGAATGCCTGCGCAATCGCGAGCCTCGTCAAGCATAGACAAGAAGTCTTGATCCATCATCTCGCCAGAGCCTGGAGAGTCGGGGGAATCGAATTCGTCAAGGGTGAAATATCTCATTTTTTCGCGAGCATTATTTCGATTTTGTGAACTGACTCCATGACCTCTTTCATCATCTGCTTTAGTTCGTCTTTATCGGACTCCACGCGAATGATTCGCCCCTTGAGCTTTTCAATTTCTCTGTTTAGGTTTACCCACACCATCACGATCGTTATCGCGCTTGGGAGAATTGTGAGGATTATTTCTGTCGATGTCATCGAGGAATTTTTTCAATAGCGTTATGTTCTCTTTGCGGTTCTTTCTCATCCGAAGAACGCTCTTAAATCTACCAAACGCGGGTACCTACTGCTTCCCGAAATACTCATTCCACTCTGGTAATAGTCGGCAGGTTGTGGAAGCATATCGGCCCCCGTGTTCGAAGTGTATTCAGGAAACAGCGAGGAGTTATTACAGAGGTAGTCAT
>Ga0208134_1000450_pt1 | contig 27147 bp, 54 predicted proteins | sample VirMetDEL_Mar_31_FD_184515 | JGI IMG/M metagenome (GOLD analysis project Ga0208134, IMG submission 184515) | Aqueous microbial communities from the Delaware River and Bay under freshwater to marine salinity gradient to study organic matter... | ecosystem: Environmental > Aquatic > Marine >...
CTTTTTGTTAGAACGAGCAGTTACTAATCCATATCCATTATTTTTATTTCCAAAAATATTAGTTTTCATTAACTTATCAAACTTTAGAAGAGTAGCTCTACGTACCATTGCATCTTTAATATTTGCAATCTCACTCACTAAATTTTTGCGATTTTCAGATGCTTTGAGTATACGCATATGTACTGGCACAGTACAAGTAACTATTCGTTCATTATCAGCTAAACTATATCCAGCAATTCTACAAACTCTCTGTAGAATTTCAGGATCTGCACTGCTCATTGCACAATTAAATAGTATGCGGCAAGCATCATAATATTTTTTATCATCCTCAATAGTAATACTTCTATTCAAGCACTTTTGCCCAATTACAAATACATTTTTATATCCTTGATCACGACAAGCATTTAATACACTTCTCAGCTTACCTTTGCACAGATTTTTATCAATGCTACCATCAATATACACATGCTGATCTTTATCAGAATTTACTACAATCACAGCAGCTTGTTTTGCAACTGTGCGAGAGATAGTTTTTGCCATCTTAATTTGAGTGGTAACACGATGATTTGTTGACACCAAACTTAATTGACCTTCAACACAGAGTCCATCCTCAATCCAACATTTTATAGATTGTGGTAATCTTTTACCATTTTCAAAATCTTTTAGGTCTTTAGAGCAAAGCACAGAATTATAAGTAAAACCTCCTTCATGTGTTATACCTCTATAACCAGATTTAGGATTAATTTTATAGATATTAGTATAATTACTTTGACTTACAATTTGACTCATTGGTGTGGCAGTAATTTCCTTAACTCTAGCTACTTTAATAGCATCTGCAATAGAGTTAATTAAATTATCCTTTTGTACTCCACTAACAACTCTATCATGATCTATTCCATAAGTATCACTTTCATCAATATACACATCAAATTTATAAGGATGTTGAGGATCTGTTAAACTAACAAGTGTAAGTACTTGCATTAGCGCATGATGATTACCAATACAAGAAATTACTAATCTACCCTCATTTAGTTGATCTATATAGCCTTTCTTTAGTAAATCAACCAAGTCTCGCATCTCTGAATGTCCACGAATAATTTTAACTCGATCTTCAGGCTGAAAAACCCGATCTATATGATAAAATTGATTTTCTTCTATCTCGTTAGTACCAAAAGCAAAATGAATTTGAATATGATTATATAGTAGTAGTCTTTCACGGCTGTCATCCATTGTTTGGTGAGATTTACCCACCTGTTCTTCGCCAATACACAATTCATGTTGTTTTTGTGCAGTTGTTGTAATAAATGTCATTTGCGATCACCTGATTGAGCACTCTTGCCTGATTGCACATCTAATATTATAAATTTTACGTTCATTGTCATGTATATCTCCTTATTTATAGTACACATTTTGTACTATAAATATAAGAAATTTATAAGCAATTGACCAGGATTATTCCAAATCAAAATGGGGATGACTACACTTTATAATTTGTGCCATTTCATATCTTTTACTTGCTACATCCATATCATTAGTATGGTTAAGTAATCTTGCATTTTCTGGCTGAGTAATAATAGTTACTCTACCATATTTCCAAAACCATGTACGAAGATCTGATTCTGACCAATTATTGTCTAATACTCCAGTTTTTGGAATTAAAATAGGATACTCATGTTCTACAGTCCACCAGCGTTTACCTAGTGCATCACGCTCATTACAAATTTGACGATGAGTAGGAGGTTTTCCCTTACGAACTTGAGTAAGTGCTTCTTTTACTAGCCAATAACGATCCAAAGCATCATGTGACCAACATTTAGACCATTGTAATACACTCATAGTATTATTAACAACTGAAATTGATTCAGAACTTAATACATCAGAAGCTGAACGAAGTGCTTTGTCTACCATGTTATAAGCAAATTTTCTATTCATGCCTAGTGAAGTAGTATAATATGCTAAATGAAGTAGTTTGTCTACCTCATGTTCCCAGTTATCCATTATGTGGAATCTCTTTAGCAAAATTCCTAACAGAAAACCCATTCGTTGCTATCAACTCAGCCAACATCAGCACAGCTTTGTCAGCATCAATATCATACAACTCAGTTTGTCTCTGTGTACCTTTAATATGCCATTCTTTAAATACTGTCTTAACTTGCTTCTCAATCAACTGAGTAGCAGCTTTATTTGGCAGCTCAAAATATGCTGCAAACCACCACTCAGCTCCTCCTTGCGCTCTACCTCGTTGGATTGCTTGTGCATTTTTAGAACGACCAATTTTAGTGGGCGCTCTCACGTCACCAATTTGTTGAAAACCTACGTACACTCCATGCGAATCTTCAACTGATGAAATACCTAATATCTTGTGAATATCGTGACCAGTGATCATTTGCTTCCTAACAGTTTAGCTTTCAATGTTGACCCAGACGTGTGTTTCTGATAGAAGGATATACTATTTTACTGAATCCATTTTTTGTCTAGTGCTGCAAGAGCTGCTGCACATGATGCGTTGTCAGCTGTACCTTCAGCTCTAGTTGGAGGAGACACAAAGTGCAATCCTTTGGGAATCCTAGTTGTTTTGTCCCACACAAACCAAGCATAGTCAGTAGCATCTGTACCTTTGCCTGTAAATGATGGACGTTTTGACAGAACATACAGCGAAGTGGGACTATACTCTTTCCACCAATCGTGACGGGTAATAGAGCCTAAATAGTTCAATCTCAACAGCATTATCACAGTTTCAGCTTGTTTGCAGCTTTTAGTGATAAATTCTTGTGCTAGTGAGAAGGGTGGATTAGTGATAATTAAATCTGTAGTTCCTGTCCACTCTAAAAAGTCTTTGTCCTCACGAATTTCTGAGTAAGTGGTATTTAGATTCTGCTCACACAACCAATCGTAGATCCTAGAATCTCCTCGGCAGGGTTCATGTGCCGAGGAGAACTGTGACCAGTCAATATCTAGGTTTTTGTAACACCAACTAGGTGTTGGGTAAAAGTCGCTTGTATTAAGCCGCTTGCCTTGCTTCTGTCTGCTCATCAGTTTTTTGTTCCTTGTATTTATCCCACCAGATTCTACGAGCTTTCTGGGGTTTTGTGCCTTGCATATCAGTAAATATCTCCGTTAGGAAATGCACAGTCAGATAAAATGCACGAGTTTTAGAGTTCTTTGGCCCTTTAGTTCTATTTTGTAGTATAATTCCATGCTCACTCTCAACAGTGCCTCCTGATAGTTTAATATCTCTGATCATGTGATAATCATTACGGATTCGTTGCCATAAAATAGGGTGCTCTTTTTCTAGGCACACAAGTTTAGGACGACCTACACTAACCCAACCATTTGGTTCCGTCCATTTCGGAACAAGCAACAATGTTTTTAATTTTTCTGCATATTTACTGTCATCAAAAACATCATCAAAAGCGTCAGCAGTATTAGTAGCACTAACTGCAATAGTTTGATTAGTTTTTAAAGTACCACAATCTAGTTTTACAACTTGAAAAGTTTTAATTTCTCCGTCAGAGCAATCAATATTTGCTCCACTTGCAGGTATGCCAAGTGCATGTTCAATAAGTTTTCCAGCTAGTCCTTTATCTTTACCTTTTTTACAGAAATTTTTAAGGTCTCCAGCTTCGTAGGCTTCAGTTAGTAGGTCAAATGCTTCTTTTATTGTGATTCTAGTCATGGATTCTCCAAGTTGATTGTTTTCATTTCATTAACTAACAATAACATTAAATGATACGTTCATGCAAGAGTAAAGTTACTTTTTAGGTAACAGTTTAGCTTTCAATGTTGACCCAGAGTCATGTTTTTGGCCTCTCTTTAACGGCGCAGAAGCAGTATCGCTAAGATACTGCTTCTTGTAGGTTTTTATCGCCGCTTTGATACGTATCTGCTTACGCTCCAAATTAAATATAAAGTTATCATGCTCTGTCATGATCCATCTCTTCCCATGTTCTAATAAAGAAGCTGCTACCCATTTTATCAATTTCTGATTGAGGATAACCTTCACTCAGCAGCCAAGCAATGGTATTTGTTGCATCTTCTGGTTTAGCTTTAGGAAATCCATACTTCCAGCCGCTTGGTGGATCAACCATTAGTGTCATCTATTATCTCGCTTTCTACTTTGTGTGGTCTATTGATAACTGTTTGCAACTCTCCGTTGTATTCAGTGTGTTGCTTTACCGTAAAACGACCTGTAATCTTAGCTTTTTTACCATAATGGTTAGTGCCAGAGTATTTTAGTGTATTTCCATCTAAATCTTTGATGATGTAGAGATTAGTAGTGCCCCAACGACCATCACGAGTAGCTACCAGTCTAGCTACACCCTCAATGTCGATCCGCTCACCAATCTCACCTACATACTTAGATTGAGCTTTAGCTTCTGCAATCTTAGCTTCACGCTCTGCACGTATAGCTTCGAATCCAGCAATGGTTGCCTCAACCTGTGCATTGTCACGACGCCAAATCACTTCAGTGCGTTTGCCGTTAGGATAGCTACCGCCCTCATCATCGTTATAGCTACGATACAGTTGATAAATTAGGCTTACACCGGCAGCGTCTACAACAAATCCCCAAGTTTTGTAACGAGTTTTACGGCCCCAACCTTGACGTTGAAGACCTGCCTGTGTGGTATAATTAGCACCGATAGAGCCTTCACAAAAGAACATGAACTCACCTGGCTCCAGTTCAACGCTGTCATCCCACGAGAAACCGGGACCAACATGGACACCAGATTCTTGAGCACAACGCATCCAGAAATTAGCTTGATTTACAGACCCAAAGTAACCGCCTTTGTTAGCGATTCCTTTGAGTGATCGATAAATGTCACCATCATTTCCCATCCAGTTAAATTCCATTATTTGCTCCTATACCGCTGAAATTTCTACAATGTCCTCGAAATGTTTGCTCAGTTCGATTTTGACCTCATCCCACGTTTTGAAGGTAAAATCTTCGCTATTAGGATTTCCGTTGATCCAAACAGCATCATTTTCTTCGTCCTCGCATACAACTTCAAAATTTGAATTGTCGCACAGTTCTCCATAAGTCTCGATAGTCATGATTATATTCTTCCTACCCAGTGGGTGCAATCGTCGCAGGGGTCTGCGTCTTTGTTCATTTTTGTTTCCATAAAACAAATATAGAGAAAGAACTAGCAGAATGCAAGTGTAAAGTCACTTGACAAGCAAGAGTTAGATGATATAATTAACGAATGATAGACATAACACAGATACCTGACCCAATACTACCAGAACATTTTGATACAACACATATTGATATATTAGGTCGTGGACCTAGTGTAGATTCTTATATACCAAGACAAGGGGCATTTGTTATATGCTGTCATTATCCTATGGTTAGATGTGACGCAATAGCATCTACTCGTTTTGGTCAGTGGGGTTTCTATCCTATACCTTATATTGTTACAAGAAAACAAATACAAAAAGAATCTATAAAAGTAGAAGATTGGGTCGTTCTTGCTACTAAAAAACAAATTAGTAAAGATAATAGTACTTATAATACAGGAGAGATAGCTTATCTATGGGCATGTGCTCAAAAACCTAAATCAATTCATCTATGGGGATTTGATAGCTTATTTGATGTAGACAGAACATGGAATCACAGTAAAGATCAAGTAAAAGTAGCAGTGGAAAAGTATAATCCTTTAAAAATATATGGAGATGAATCATACGTAGATGTATGTAAGAAATCATCTGATAAATGGGTACATAAAGCAATAAAACAAAATCTTAAATCACATACAGTACTGCAACGAGGAGAATAGATGATACAAGTATTTGCTCTAGTTTTATATATTGGAATAGGCGACGATAGACAAAAAGTAGAGGAAACACTGTATTTTGACAATGTTTTACAATGCAATGCTACAGCACAAGAAGTTGCAAAACGATGGGGACATTGGCGTCTCCAAGATCAAGCAACTTCTTATTGTGTTCCAGCAGCCGTTCCAGAAGGAACTATGATTCATTCAATCAAATAACATCAATATCAAAAGTATGTTTTTCTCGGCTCATAAAATCAGCTATCAGTTCCACCAACGCGGCGGGGTCATAAGGAATTTCTTCCTCTATGATAGGAGAAAACATACCAATAGGTACAATTTGTTTACCATCTCCTGACGGAGTATAGAACATAAACGAGTGTGTTCTGTCATTATACGAGTACATTACCGATTTGTGGAATTGAGATTCTCCAACGATTTCTTCCATATCTAAAGCCATTATATTCCCATTCTTAGTAGTGCATTAACTATTGAACCGTCAGGGATAGGATTTCTAGCAAAAGCTGTCCAACCAAACCAACCATTAAATTTAATATCTTCTTTAATTGTCTGAATCTCTGTAAACTCAGCAAAACTTGTGCCAGTAGTCCACACATCATCTACAATTAGTATTCTGTGAGATGTCCAAGCACCTATAGAGTTCCTATACATATCTTCATTGATATAAGGATGAAGTGCTTTCTCTAACTTTTTTCCTCCTCGTGGGATACCCACAACTTTAGAAAAAGGTCGTGTTTCTTGTTCTACGATCATGTGAGCAATACATGCCCAATCATCATTGCTTAGTGCATCACATTCTATCTTCCAAGTGAGAGGGTTTCCTGCATGGGAGATAAAATCTTCTTTAACAAATAGATTCATTCTTTACCTTCTTTTATTATAATATTTTTTAATAGAGTTAATAGTAGCATACTCTGGGCAATCGTCTTGAACAGTTATATACTCACTATAAATCTTTTTAGCTTGTTCTATATTAGTATATAAGTTAAGAAACTTACATATTTTATCTACTGTATCAGTATTTTTAAGTAACGTAGCATAGTTAAGTTGAAGTATATTTTTTGCATTTATTTTTATAGGTCTATGCCTAAAATTCTTGAGTGCCCCGCCCACCACATTCTGTTCTACTACTTTATCAGGAATATCTTTAAAATGCTTTGGAGGCTTTGTTATCTTAGAGGATAATAAGGCTTTTTGCATAGGAGAAATTTCATCAAACTCAGCTTCAACATGTTTATACATATTTCTATTAGACATTGTAATACAATCTGATATATTAGTAGTATAAATATATAAGATCTTAAAATCCTCTATCAAAGACATAATACTTATTACTTCTCTAGACGGTAAATGTCCTATAGTTATTACTGGTTGAGTTAGTGTATTAGGTAAATCATTATTTGTTATAGGTACATTTACATTATTTATTTTTTTTACTTTTTTATATTTCCAACGTCCACTCTGATGCATAGAACCAAAAGAAGTTGGACTCTGTATTAGGTTGTTACCTAGTAAAATTTCCACAATAGAAAGTAAAAGTTTACCTGATCCTCCTGGAGGGTAAAATATAGCTACCTTCATTCTTTACTTTCTAATATAACTGGTCTGTTATTTTCACTGGGAATTACCCAGTAAAAACTCGCGCAACCACCACAAACGACGCCATAAGCGTCGTCAGGTAGTTTTTCAACTAACGGATAAGCTATGCAGTTTTTACATTTCATTGTATTAACCAATCCATACTCATCCAGTCTGTATCTTCTGGCATCATCTCAACTTTCTCGCCGTGAAGTTTCTGAAGTCGATCCCAGATATGAGCATTGTTCATTCTCAGTGTGTATGACTCTTTATTACAACGATAGCTAGAACCACTAGAACCATAGAAGTAGTAAAATGTTTCGTCCTCTTCTACCTTTGTGATACCACTGTTCATACGCCAACTGTCTCCATACAAGTAACCACCAGATGTTCCAGCAAGAATACGATAGTGAGGGTCATCACCTTTCATCTTAATAACTACCCAGTTGTCACATGTATACTCATTCATCTTTTTCTGCTGCCTCTAGCTTTTCATCTAAATATTGATACACTTTATACCAATACGCATATTTCCAACTACCTATCTCGTTAGGTAGTAATTCTAATAGATCTCGAACTGAATCGAGTCTATCTCCGCACAGTTCTAGCTCTTCACGATTCATGGACTGTGTGCTTTTGTTTGACCATGTGTATAAACGATACCAGTTGGTTCTCCATACACGCTCTTGCGTTGATAAAGTGTAGGACGAGCCTCCAGTTTCTCAATACGAGCAATAAGTGAGTTAATAATTTCTTTATTTTGCTCATTTACATACTCTAACTCGATTATACGAGCATCCATTCTACTATGCATACTCATTGTGTCCTTGTATCAGTGAGATCTGCGAACCATACGCCCAGTGACCATTATCCAGATCTGCTATCCAGGGGCCATTATAATCAATAGGCACATTAAAAACGCTATCTCCATACTTAGGTTCGCCAAATGACGTGATATCCATACGAACAATTTTTGCTTCTCCCCAACGAGACATTACGCTGTCTCCTATGCTAAAGTATAATTTATTCATCATTTCTCCTAATCCCACAAGTTAAAGTAATACTTACCAAACAATCTAAGTGCATTTTTGTGACGTTCAGTAATATCACTATCGTCCTCTGCCGACATAGAAGTAAACGCCCAAATCATTTCATCCATAACCCAGTGCCAAGACTCCATAGTACCATACTTATCATCAGTTGGTATATCTGTAGGAACATCATCAGGATCTACCATCCCATACGAATGACTTCGTGAGCGAAGTTGACGAAGTAGTGGAGCAGCGATTACAGCAAGTGTGTAATCCACATTCCAAGTATCATAGTCATCAAGTTCTACATTAATATCACGATTACCGTCATTGACCCAAGGTCCAATATGTACTTTCATTGTTCTACTCCATTTTTTCTATATTAGGTAATGTAACATAAAAAAGACTTCTGAGCAATAGCAAAGAAGTCTTTTTAAGTTGTTAGCCTGCAATCATTACTACAATACAAGTTACTGTAAATAATACACCGCAGAATGTTTGTAATGCTTCTAAACTCAAATATCGAATCCTTATTATTACTCATCCTTTGAACAGTTAATAAAGACTTCAGCTATAGTCTCACCATTCATTTCTTTAGGAATTGCTACTGATCCTTGCCTGATTCCTCCTACACTATAAATGGTAATAGAGTTCTGAAACTTATGAAAGTAGTAATCTCCTTGTGTTGGGAATAGACGTTGTGAATCGCCTATCCATAGCTGACTCGAAATAACCAAACATAATAGCATGGCCGCTCCTTTGCACACTCTGACGAGTGGGAAATTGGTAGCCCGTACCAGAATCGAACTGGTCTTTCCAGGTTGAAAACCTGACGTCCTAACCGATAGACGAACGGGCCTCTGGGGGAGGGCACTTCTGCAGAGTCCCCTCCCTTAGTTGCTTAGCGTCACCTTCGGTAACAGCTTCATTTTCGCACGCAACTTGCGCCTCAGCTTTCCGTCGGTACTGAGAGATCTACCGACCTGCTGGCAGTCATGACCCGCAACAGGTTTTAACAAGCGGATATTTACCCGTAGGACTCACCGTCTTGTTATTCTTTACAATAGCATAAAATTTACCAATATGGCAAGTTAGAATCTGATAGAACAGCAGCATGATCTGTAATCTTTTCCATTTTATCTACATATTCAAATACTTGTTCTTCTGTTAGATAACCACGCACGTTATCAAACTCACTGCTGACACCTTCAACAAATTCAATATCACCGCCAACCATAGGTGCAATTTCAAATAAACCTTCACTGGCTCCATAACCTCTATTGATTACGCTTAATGACCAGTTATCACCAAAACGAAATACAATTTGGCCGTGCTTACCAAACTCTAGCTTTCTTGATAAAGTCTCCATTCGCAGTATTTCTCCGTCCAAGTTGAAAATCCTAAATAAACAAAATAAGCAGAAACAAAGCCTACTCCATAAGTTGCATACGGACTAATCATAAACATTAAATTAGTCCAAATCCATCCTGCCCATAAACAACAAGCTATAGTATCATACCATCTAATCATAGATCCACCGAATCTACAGGCTTGCAGATGTAATTAACTGTATCCCAATGACCATCAGTAGGCATGTCTACATATTCTACAAGCTCTGTCTCACACTTTGCTTTAGTATCAAACCATTGTACATCTTGTTCTAAACAGGTTGAACCAGAACAAACTGTTAAAAGTATGTGCCAAACAAATTCCATAATCGAGATTCCTTATCCAAAAAATGAGAGAACTAACAAGAATAGAAATAACCACCATAACAAGTTAGATCCCTCATTAGCACAAGCCCGACAGGGCTTGTTGCCTTTATATCCATGTTTTTTACAGGCCATCAGTAGAAATATAAGGGATAACTGACATAGGCTCCCTTGGCTCTGTTACAAACAAGTGTGCAATAATGATGAGTCCTGTGTAAAACAAACTCATTTACGCACAAACATTACAGTCTCTTTACCTGTGTCTGGATTAACACTTGGTAGAGCAACATGCCCTTCTGGTACAGATTGTGTACCTGTATACTCCCACTTAAGTCCTGCAGCAGCATTAACTTCAGAAGTGTTAAAGAACTCCGCATTATCATTACCGAAGAGTCCCAAAATTACAATAGCAACTAAATTCATAGATAGTGTCCTTTGTTTAAGTTAAATTGTTCTTAGTGGTATATACTAAAAGAGTATAGCGTATATCAAGACCTGCATTAGCTGCGCTGTGCAGAGTATAGTTATCAAATGTATAAACTTCTCCTGCTTTATAACTAGATAATACTTGATCTCCTACAAATAGTACTTGACCAAAAGTGCTGTCTTCCAGAGGTATCCATAAACGCACAATATCATCAAATACTAAGTCTTTATTGTTCTTTAGTAGAGAGTTTTTAAAAGTATCTACATGAGGTCTTGTAAGAGACCCTGGATCTACTCTTAATACTACTACATTAGAAGGTTTACTTAAACTATGATACTCTAAAAAAGTAATAGGTACTAAGTCTAAGTATGATTTTTTAGTATATTCTTTTAGTATAGTGGCTTCGTTAGTATAAAAGTCATAACCATCTAAATTATATATGCTAGAGTCTAAGTCTTTTAAGTTAGCTTTGTGACTTTGTGACTCTAATTGATAAGATACTCTATCAGGTTTTTTACTCTTAACATCTTCTAGTACATACGCAGGTATGTTAATTTTTCCTAAATATTTAATCATATATTCTTCACCATTAAACTATACCTGCATTATTTGGTACTCCCACTTGGGTTCGAACCAAGGACCAAAGCGTTATGAGCGCTGCGCTCTACCGCTGAGCTACAGGAGTGTGATTTTAAGTAAATATACCCCGTGTTCGTCGTATTTCAACCAGTGAAACGGGATATATGAGTAGTACCATTTAGTAGATCGTCTTTTATTATCTGACCAAACCCCAGATACTTTGCCATAATCACCTGCCTTACTTAAACCTACGCAAGCAGGATACATAGCGATTGGCCTCCCCTGAGCGACTCGAACGCCCGACCTAGTAATTAGAAGTTACTTGCTCTATCCAACTGAGCTAAGGAGAGTATAATACTCCTTAGAAAGCTGGCTCGGCATTGGCGCTTTCATTATATGACTCTTCTTGACTTTCCATATCACGAATGACATCACGAATATCAGTCCAAGTACAACCTTCAATATTAGCAGTGCACACTCCATCACTTGATACAGCATAGCTTGAGCCTACTGAAAAAGAAGTGCCAAGATGACGTACAATCTTCTCAGCCATAGGGTAGATACTCTTAAATGAGCCACTAAACACAGGCCCATCTATAGCCATAATATCTAATTGATAGTGCATTATACAGTCTCCCGTGCACAGTGATCTTCCCAGATCTCTTGCATATCCAACATATCATCCCAAGCATCCATAACAGCTTCGTCAATAGCATCTTTAGGAGTCAGTCCATCATCGAAATAAGGACGCCAATTAGCGTCAGGTAAGAAATCTGTGTCCATACCAAAAGCACGATTACATTGTGCATTAACACTTCGCATCCAAAGTATAAATCCGTCAGTCATTGATAACTCCTTTGTTTTATCTTGTTTTTATAATATATAAGAAAAATAAGCATCAATCAAGTTCAAACTTAAAACAGATTGTTAAACTACTATAAATTACCTTTATCTGAAAAGCTGGAGCCTCCAGGAACAAAATCTCTACCATTAGCTACTAAACAAGCATAGTTATCAGTCCAAAATGAAACCAAAGTCCAAGTTCCTGTGTCTTGATTAACAAACAAAGTCATAGGGCGTTTAATAGGTTTTGCAGGTGCTCCATATACATTAGGCGGAATCACAAGTTGAAGACCGAGTCCTGAAAATAGAGGTCTTTCTCCCCACTTTTCTCGTACTTCAGAAAATTTATGCAACATAGAACAGCCCATAGTAGTTTGCTGTACAGTATCAGGATAATTAGGTGTTGATTCTTTGTTTTTATTTGGTGATAGAGGCGCAGCTTCAGGTAGCGGTTGTGCTCCTGGATCTCCGTTAAATTCTTGTGCTTTTATGGAAATGCTTGCGGTACAGGATGCAAGAACAAATACACTAGCGAATAGTAGTAATTTTTTCATCTTCTTTCCTCTCAATTAAGTCATTTAATACTCATATTGCTAGGATTATACTGCTCCCCGTTATAAGCGGGATAGGTATCATCCTCAACTCCAGAGTTACAACCAACTACTACCACTGCTAAAAATAGGCAAGAAATGATTGTACCTTTTTTCATCCAGTACATAAACTGATTAAACGATTCTTCAGCTTGTTGTTGTGCTGCGTCTTTTATTTCTTTACTCATAGTAGTCTTTCATAATTTGTTTTCTACCGTCAACACCTATACGTTCATCTAAAATTCTAGAAGCTCGTGTAACCAGTGCACATGCAAATAATAAAAGATCATTTTCATCATCGCACATCATAATCTGGCTGTCAATAGGTTTCATTAACTCATGTAATTTTGCCTGTAGTTTTGTAGTCATGTTTCTACTCCCATATATTCCTCTACCCACTGAGCAAGATCATCTTCATAGTCAATTTCTGTATCTGATAGTGGATCATTTAATACAAGTGTACCATCTTGACGATACATTAGATTTCCGCCATGATTATCAATAGCATATTCATACTCTCCAGTTTCATAATCCCAAGTAGAATCTCTAATCTGTTTGATAGCTAACACAGCACTCCAAAGCTGTTCAACATCTGTATAAAAAGGACCATTGAATGTATCTGCATTTACCCAGACTTCATCTTTGAAAGTTTCATAGTCAGAATCTTGTCCAATGTGTGTGCGGAGTATTTCTTGTAAAGGATTTATACCTGCCATAGTAGCTTCACCATCAGGATGTGTAGGTAGTAGTTTCTCTACCACTGCTACATAGTATTCATTACTGTTATCATAATGAAACGAGTGAACGGTAGGAAAATGAGGATTATTACTATTTACAATAGCATTTTGGTAGTAATCTATCCAAGGATCAGTAAGTGTATTACCAATTTTAATAACTTTATTTTGTTTACTACCTTGGTCGATAACAGCAGAATACACGCCAACACCTAGCAGAGTGTTACCGTGTTTTTTCATACGTTTCTTAATGATATTTCTAGCAGTAGTCATAGAGTCCTCATTCTTTTACTATATCTTATAATATCAGAAAAAATGAGGACTCAGCAAGGCAATAGTTCAATCAATTACTATCCTAAATCACTCGTAATGTAAGAACCTTCAGACAAGTAATAGGAACTAACTAGTTCCTTTAACATAAAAGGTGTAATAACAATTATTTCTTTCCTCTGTACTATATAAATAGAGTCATCGTCCATAACAAGTTCTAAATCGTCACACTCGCCACTATTATCTAAAATAGTAACGAGTGTGTGGTCAAATTCATGTTCAACTGTTATCATGGTTACATTCTAAATTTTAAATAAAACTGCTGTTGTGGTATTATCTATATAGTCTACAGAGTCAAAAACTCTAACTGTAGTTTCTCTAACAAGATAACCATCACGAGTTCTATAGGTAATTAACTCTTGCCTAACTACATCATCTGTTGCGGCTTCAGTAGCTCCTTTAAAAGGGCCTTCATCTGGTAAATTACTCATAATTTATTCTCTTTCCTGCTTTACGAAATCTTTTATTATAGCCTCGTTTTATCTTTTTAAGTTGTCCCTTACTCCAGTTGTAATATTTACGAGCCTTAGTAAGAGCATCGTATTCATCACCACCTTTCATAGAGATTTTACTCATAATTTCTCCTAATAAAAAAGGGTGGGCATATAATACCCACCCTTGATAACTCAACTGGGATCAAGGTTGCTTCTACACAATGTGCCAATCTCCCCTAGAACGAACCCTACTGGGCTACAACAGTTTTAAGTCGAGCCAGTGCCATCTTAGTAGCACCTTCAAATCCAGTAACATCGAAGCCAAGGCTCTCAATATCACGCAGGATTTCTTTCTTGGACGGCCCTTCAGTCTTGCTAGTCGCAGACTTTGGAGAAGCAATATACTTCCCTTCCCGAACAAGTTTACTACGGACTGACCGTACAGTCTTACCCATAGCACTAGCAATGTCTTCTAATCCGTCATTGCCGACTTCATTATACATTTCGATCATCTCAGCGACCATCTCCGCAGTATAATTAGTTGCGGACTTCGTAGTAGTTGCTTCAGCCATAATTCACCTCATTAGCTCTGAAACTTAAAGGAACAGTCAAAGGCGTTCCCTTCCCTTTTCTCTATATAATGAATATAGAACAAAAATAACCTATAAGCAAGTGTAAAGTAGTTTATGAATCTAGTACACCTGTAAAAGAAACAGAGTACATTGGACGATAACCAAAGTTACTCGAAGCATGTCCTATACCAAATGGAAGATCAAATGCTTCACCTTTCTTCCAATTACTTAATACTGTTTTAGATACTTGAAAAACATGACCATCTTGCCAATCATCTATACTAAACCAATACCTTTTTACTTTAGAAGTATCAGAAAGATCAAACTTTAAGACATATGAGTCTAAGGAATCTTCATGCCAAGCCATACCGTGTCCTGGAAATTTGACTAAAAGTCTGACAAGTACAGTATCCCAGTCTATTCCTAATAATTTAATATTATTTTGACCTAATATAGTTTTTAGTTTATCGTTACCATCACCTAACATACCGTAATTTAGTTCAAAACTATTATGTATATTTCTACCTACAATATTATTTATTGTAGCCCATTTATTAGCTTGAGAAGTATAGTGAGATTTAGGTTCTTCCCATTTTTGAGTAGCCAGATCAAAATTATCTATACTAAATCTTACCCAATCACTGGTATTTATATCAAGTTTAGTAGTAGATTTAACATCAATTACAGGAATAGAGTCAAAATGATTCTGCATCTCTTTCCAAGGAGAAGTAGCTAATAAATGTATGTATTCTGATTTTTCCATGAAGTGCCTTTTTTGTTGGGGGTTTTTTAACATTGGTTATCCCGCCGAAAACAATGATTAGATCAACATAGCCCCGCTGCCCCGCCTGTTGAAGGGACTACCACCGAGCCATACCCGTATATACTCCGCGACAGAGCTTGGGATACCATCACAAGTAGTCCTTGCCTATGTACTCAACTCGGCTGCTCAGTAGGCGACACGCTGCCAGAGGAGTACATTATGTAATTAGGTGGGGAGTTTTAAGGTGACTCCCCTGCCCCTCACAGGACCACCTAGACCGTAACGTGCGTCATCAAGTCGGCTGGTGTTAACGGTTCAGCTCCGAAAGTGCTTTATGCTGTGTCACTGTTTCCACAGTCTGAATAAGAAGTGCTTGGGTGAGTCCGATTCCGTGACTCCGTTGCATCATTAACTAGGTACATGGTAGGGGTGATGCCGAAACAATAGCCCTTTTGTATGCCTAGAGGATGATCCCCGTCTTCTTATTCAATATAAATAATATAACAAACTTTTCAGAAAAGAGCAACACCAAAATAAAATTTTTAAGAGTTGCTAGTCATATTATTTAGGCTGCTAAAAGCTCTTTACCTTTAACCAGTTCGTCTACATCAACAAAAACCATAGTATTATTTTCAGCTAAACCATCGAGCCAAGCGTTTCTTTTAGCTACAATCATGATAGTATCACGAGGAATATTACTAAGATTCTCAGTACCATGTCCTGTATGATCAGGATTAAATACTAAAAATTGTCCTTTTTGTAGATTGATAGTAACCTGAGAGTCCGCAGTTCTAAAATGAAACCAAGCTCCTCCGGGCATATCATTTAACTGTAAAAAGATACGTACAGTTTCACCAGTTTCTTGACCTTTTTGGTTGTCAAAATCTGTGTGCATAATCATTGCATGACCAGGTTGTTGCTGAAATACTCGAACTCTAGTCGTAGGAAGCTGAAACCAATCTAGAATTGCAGCAATTTTAGGACTGTTGTAATATGAATCTGTCCATTCAAAATCAGCAGGTTTATCTTCTGTCCAAAAATCATGAGTAACATCATGAGTAGTTGACTTACCATCTTGACTTGCAAAAGAATTATACAGATAACCTGTATGTAATCCTTTATCCTCATCAGTGCTGTCTACTTCATCAAAATGTTTAGTTCTTGCAGTATAGTCAAGAGCACGTAGCTCATCTTCCCAATCTCCTGTAAAGATATAAGAACTGGCATATACCCCTGTAGAGGGATTATACCCATTAGGTTTAAATTCTTGTGGAATTTTAGTCATATTTTTCTCCTTTAAAGGCATTGCCCTTTTTAAGTATTGTACTTGATAGTAATGAAATTATCAAGTACTAATTTTTAGTGATTAAATAGCATACCAGGTCCGTCAGTGTTATTATCTTCACACGCACGCATTGTATGCCAAATCATTGCTTGGTTGCTTGTAACTACTGGTTTTCCAGTAATTTGTTCAATTTCTTCTATACAATCTACACCTCGAAAAGCAGCACAAGATAAAAATACTGCGTCTACTCCTTCAGATACTTTAACAGCAGCATCAATAATAGATTGACGTGGTACTCGTGAAATTTCAAAGTCTTTTATACAATCCATCCAGACCACATTAGGTACATTAATACCTTCATCCTCAAAGTGATCTGCCACACTCATAGCAACTTCCTCAATGTAGGGAGTTACTAATCCAATACTATCTACTTTTAGCGCTTTTAAAGCTAGATGTCCTGAAGTTGCGGGATTAGGTAGTACAGGGCTGTCATTACGATCATGTGTTAATAGTTCGCATACAGTATCAAAACCAAGGTTAGTTACGCAGCTTGTACAGCCATAGTTAAGTACATCAAGAGGCTCATCAGGTAAGATTAGAGAAGCAGTATTAGAAATTCTACCATCCATTTGTTTTAGATTCTCATTTGTAACGTCAGAAGGAAAAGGAATCCTATTTACAAATAAACTATATGTATCCATAGGTAGATAACGTCTAGCATCTGCTTCAGATACTGGATCTGTAGCTAAGCATATCCATCCTACTTTATGTTTATTATCTTGTGATTCAAGTTTAATTTCAATTAGTTGTTTCATTTTTTAATTACTCCTGTCAGACTCATGGAAAGTTTTAAACTCATACCTGCATTAGTAGATAAGTGATAAACCATCATAGGAATTTCATACATATCTCCACTTTTCCATTTAGGATAAAAAGTATTAGCCATTTGTAGCATATGCCCCCAATGCCAATCTGTTACAAACATTAGGAATCTTTTCATCTCACCTAAATCACATTGTCTGGTATCAGGGTCAGGATTCAAATGAGCATTTTCTCTACACCAACCACCCAGATAATCAAAATGCCAAGGAAGTGTTTGTCCTGGAAGGTAAGCCATTAAACGTGGTAGGCAAGTATCATAATCCATATTAATATCTTCAAAAAACTGCCTACCTAAAATTTCTTTAAGTTTATCTTTTGAGTCTCCATATAATCCCCAGTTATATTCACAACAGTTAGCCCAATTATAACCAACTTTCATAGGCATGTCTTCTGTGAACTCATTAACTCCTGTATGGTATGGGCGTGCTTCGTAAAACTTCTTTTGACAAGTATCTTTATTAGTCATCATAAAGTCAATAAATGCATCTTTCTTAGACGAAATAGCATCAAAGTTACCTAAAAACCAATCCTCTGCGTTATGCTCATCAGTTAAGTTTGCTCCTGTATCATTAGCAAATTCAATCCACTGCTTGTCAGGATCATTCTCAATAAAATCCCATAGTGTGACTTCTGGATAACGAGCCATACGACTCGTTTCCATATAGTATTTTGGATCTTCAGGTACATGACCATCTGCAGATACCACACTTTTTAGATTATAATCTTTATCTAACATTATCCCAATCTCCTTCTTTCCAATCGTCTACTAATTCTCCACTCCAATGAATAGTAATTTTTGGAGTAGGTCCGCTATTTGCACTGCCATGATATATGCCAGGTTTTAAATCCCACATATCACCACCTCGCCACTGATTCATACAGTGATTACCGTAGTGAAAAAAGTGACCAAAGTCCCAATTTCTAGGAAAAATCATATATCGTCTCAAACGCTCATAATTAGCTTTCTCATCACCTGTTCTTCTAATAAATGATGTATAAGTATCTGTATGACTCCAATGCATACTACCAGGAGGTTGTACAAACAAACTAATACCTAACTTATCTTGTTTAAGATTAGGAAATAAATCACGTAAAGGTTGCTCCCAGTGTTCAAAATCTTCATTAGCAATCTTGAAATACTGAGTATTACCGGTAGTAAAAGTATTATTACGAAGCATCATTAGTGCTTGCTCTCGAATAGGAGTGTCTGTAGCCTCATCAGCTCCATGCCATATTCTACCTGTATCTGGTTCATAGTCCCAAAACTTCTGAGGGATGCCATGCTCATTAGATTTTTTAATACACCAAAGACTTAAACCTTCCCAATCAAACTTATCATCCCAATTATCCACATAACAATCTCCATCATTATGATCCATTTTCATAGGATCCCAATGCCAAGGAAATGTATCTCTAATAATAGGTAGTACAGTTTCTTTAGGATCATGTCTACCCTCTGTTAGATCAAAACCTAACGCTTTAACTTGACTCATGGCCAATATCCTCTCTTCCACCAAATACGTATTTTACGTAGTAAAATACCTGCGGGTGCCTTACTAAATTCATACTCAGGGACTGGTAGTCCCTTTCTTTTTCGTTCGTGTTCTTCAGCTGCTGCCATAGCAATAACCCACATCTGTCCTCCCATACTCATTCTACTTCCTCCTACGTGACCTAACATTTTAATATATTTTAGATGATGTCCCAGATCCTCATTATCGTATGTCGATGGGCACAGTTTTTTATTAATAATTCGTCGCATATTTTTGTATCCGCATATATCCTGTGGTGATCTGAAAGAGCATTAATTAGAGATACATGCATGCCATCATCTCTTCGTGGTAAATCTATAGTTTTGTTTACAAATTCACCGTTTAGTACTCTTTCAAAATAGTCTCCAATATCTTCTCTTGTCATTGGGCGTTCTTCTTCATTAGCAATACCATATACACATTTAGTGCTGGTAAAAACAATATGAGAACGTGGATGAGCAGTAAGTATTTTAACTACACCTCCTACTTCATCCATCATAGTTAGTCTATCTCTTCGAGGATATTGCTTTCTACAGGTTCGGGCAAGTAGAAATACAAAGTCATATTGATGTGCTAAATCATATCTCCAAACATCAGCACTCCACTGAAATCGTTTTGCAGTAGTTACACACTTAAAACGATCAGTTAGATAACTACCTAAATATCCAGAGGCTCCAAGACATAAAATATTATTCATCTACGAAACCAGTTACAGTTAGTGTATATTTAGGTGCAATACCAAAGTTATTACTTAGATGGTATATACCTTCGGGTATTTCGTAAGCATCACCAACTTTCCAATTAGCAACAATATTATCATGAACTTGAAGCATATGACCCCAATCCCAAGGACTTACTGCTACAAAGTATCTAGTAATTCGTCTACCGTCTTCTCCATATTTACTTTTAAAAGCATTAAAAGAATCAGTATGTAGTGGTATTCCATTTCCAGGATTATACTCTAACATACGTACTAAACAGGTTTTTGGATCTAACCCAAGTAGATTAAAGTTATCAATTCCTACCATATTTTTTAGTGTTTGATTGTCTATAGGATTTAAACCAATATTTCTTTCTGTAGCATTTTCTTTACAGTACCCTAAATGCATTAAACATACCGCTTGTCTCATATCAGAGTCAGGATAAAAAGGACGAGGTATATAATTTTTAACTTGATACTCTTTTGCCTTATTTCTAAAATAATTGACAAATTGAGTATGATCAATATCAAGAGATATTTTATCTCCTAAAGTATAATGCTCATCTAAATTAATTCCTATACTATCCAAGTAGTCTTGATAATATCCTGCATATTCAAAAATACTTTCATTTTGTTTATTATTTTTATTATCATATATATCTATATTCATGTTAGTCCCAAATACAGTTGTTTTGCTCTATAGTTAGTCATTAAATTCGGTAATACATAACCATTAATAGTAGCAGTTTTAAATAAATACTTAATTTTATCTTTTTGTTCTTTACTAGCAGATTTATACTGTGCACGACACTTTGGACCTAAAAATGAAGTTTCATTGGGTGTAAAAGATCTTGCAAGAAAATCAGGCTCTGGAGCAACAGGCTTATCTCTAACAACAGTTCTAATTATACGTTTTATAAGTTTTGTATCATTAGTAGGTAAATTATTGCTAACTAAATAATTCTTAACTAAGTGACACTGTTTAGCATGTAATTCTGGCATATTAATACTAGTAAAAAAACATTCTATATTTCTATAACTTGATAGCTCTCCCCCGTCTGTGTCCCATAGCTCACCATACCATTTTCCTTTATTGTTAATAACAAAAGGATCAGATGATCCAATTATATTACAAAAGTTTTTACCATTTATTTTAGGTATATAAGTATGTCGTATAGATAAATTATTTTTAGTAAAAAACCATTTTTCAGAAAGGAACTTATCATAATAATCTTTACCATGATGTATAATTTTTATCTTTGTATTAGGTATGTAGTGTTGAAGTTTTTTTAAGTAAGGAAGCGTATAAGTATTAATTTCATAGTCACCTAGATTATTTTTCACATCATTATCAAATGAATAAGTATATATGCATATTTCATCAATATATATATTATTTTCTAAAAAAGTATTAAGCACAGTTGTACTATCATTACCCCCACTAAACCATAGTTTTAGATAAGAGTAAGTATCCCGCAATTGCAGGGCACGTTGTTTTTGAATTTCTTTAAGGGAAGGTGTCGGTTCTACAGACCAAGTGTAATTATCAAAAGCTGCATCATCATAGGCATGATATGTTATTCTTTTGTATTTACCGTTCGCAGCATCAATAGCGCGAAATTTGTTCTTGTACCGAGTACCTGCATACTCCCAATACGAATTTAACATATGTTTATTATAGTTTCTTTATATTAAGAGTCAATAGATGATTTAGAAAATTCTATATCAAGGTCTACTAATCCTCTTTCAATCTCTCTAGCCAATGTTCTCACATCAGCTAGAAGAAATGTACATTTTGCCTTATCATAAGACCCTTGAGTCTTATAGCGTTCTCTATGAAGTTCTATAGCTTTAGTATTTAATACTGCTACTTTTTCGTATAACTGCTCTACACTATGTGCTATATCAATATCTCCTATGGACATTCATTACTTCTCTAAATCTATGAGTAACAGCTTTATCATTACAGCATTTTACAAATAGGCGAATTGCCTGTCGTCGATTACCAACGAAAAGCAACTTTTTAGAATTAGCAACTCTACCTTTATCGCTGAGTTCCAAAACATAGTCTTTGTATTTAAGGATACTCATTAGTAGAAGATCTGGCCTAGGCCAGAACCTGTAGGAGAATGACTCGCAAGTTTCAGATGAGCATCTTTCTGAGCTTTATTTTCATAAGGACAATCGTCAATACCACAAGGATAAATAACAGGTTTATTATCTGCTGAATCCCAAAGGTTAATAGTACAAACTGCACATTTGCCGGTAGCCATTCCATAATCAGTTTTTGCCATTAAGCTACTGCCTCCTCTGCTTCCATATAACTAACAATATCTGCAAGAGCATAACGCTCTACAAGATTCTCAGGAATATACTTGTTTATATCATCGACAGACCAATGAATATACTCCCAATCAGAAACATTATAATCAATAGATTCACCTACAAAACCTATACCAGGCTCATGCCAAGTAGCATTAAAAGTTCTACCTTGAACAGTAAACGTATAATACACTTGATCAGGTGGTCCCCATGCGGTATCAAAAGCTACTTCTAACTCCCAAGCATCTTCAAGCTCTGTCCAGTTATAATCAATGATATGTGCATCCCACTTGGTTCCCCAGTTCTCAACACGCCATTGATACCACTCAGGCATTTTTCCATCTTTAATCTCACAATCTTTTGAGAGATATGTTTCAGGAACAAAATATCCAAAGAATGTGGTAGTATCAGGACAATCCTCTTCAGCCAGATTATCCAGTAGAGTATCAATTTTATTGAACTCTGCATACTCAACTCTAAGAGTAAGTGTGTTTTCACAAATGTTAGGCAAATCATTCTCCTTTTCTATTTATATAAACTTATAGCATAAAAAATAAGGAATAAGCAAGTATAAAAAAGACGCAGTTGTGGCAAGACAACTAAAAGAAACTACGTTTCCCCTCTAGCTCCCTACGGTCGCTGAGTGATTCAATATATGGGAGAGCGCTGTGCGACAGCGTATTTGGTTGAAATCAGCTGTGCAATAATATTAGCATATCTGCAGGGCATTAGCAATCATTAAAATATCTAGTCTGCTTATGTACAATTTGTGATACTTCTACAGCTCTTACTTCTTTTGGATGATACTTATAATAGGCATCAATACAGTGATAATGTTGTACGCTTGTCCAAGCACATGCCTGTGTACTTTTTTCTATTTGTTCATCAGTAATCGGACCTTGATGATAGTAATAGTCAGGAAAAAATATATTATGGTGAAAATCATAAGTTCCTAAATTAGGTGCTTCACATACTGTGTGTGACCACCAATATTCTTCAGGAAGTGTGCGAATACTATATACAGTAACAATTGCTGGTTTTTTGCCTAGTACATGACATAACCAATAAGCACCCATCACTGCATATTCAATACAACAGTAATTTTTAAGTTTTGGATCAATAAAGTTTCTCCATTGTTCTTCTGGTCCTGTTATTATCATACTAAATACACTTAAAAAATTCTTCTATATCTGGCTCAAATGGCCTAACTGAGCGTACTTTAAAATTTATAGGCACTATTTTCTTTTCTCTATAGCAGTAAAATTCTGTAGCATCTGCATCTTCTATACCAATACCAAGAAACAACATTGGATTATAACCAAGTAGTTTACCCATACCAAATTTATCATGTATACAGCCACAGAATCCAGTCCCTAATCCTATTTCAGGAGCTAGTAAAGATATGTATCCAGAAATAAATCCCATTTCTATACCCACTTCTTGTAAAAACCATGTATAATCTACATCAGTTTTATCCCACGCTTTTTCTCTTGCCCCAAATGCTAGTACCCAAGGAGCTAAAATTTGAGGATTATTACGTCTTAATTGAAGAGGTTGTGGAAGAGTAGTATGGTATAAGATCTCTTTACGTTTACCTATACTTGTATCAATCAATGTAAGATTAACTCTTCTGCGACATTGCTTACTAGGCATACGTTTTATTGCTTGATATATTAGGTCAGTTACCACTTGTTTATCTACTGGTGTATCTTTCCATGCTAACACTTGATGACGTTCTTTTAATGGCATTTAATAACTCCTTTATATACATATTATATAAATTATTCAATGTATGGGCAACTACTAAATTCTATGATCTTGAGGTTCATTACTTCTATCAGGAAAGTAATCTTGTTGTACACCTTGTCTAACTAGATCTAGTGTAATACAGTGTAATCCACCATCCCAGAACCAACGATGTCTCCAAGGTACGTATACAGCTTCCATTTTGTGTTTTTTTAAAAAGGCATTGACCACCTCATTATGGGGATTAGATATACACACATGATGCTCATCTAGCACAAGCACATTAACATCGAACACTGATTCTTCTACATACCCTACCCACTCTGTTAACCAGCTATTAACAAAATATGTAAACTCATCATTCGTTTCTTCTCCAGCTAACCACCATTTACCTTCATTTTTATTTTTTAGAATATGCCAGTTTGCAACTTTTGCCCATGATTCATTCTCAAGATAACATATATCCCATCCAGGAAAACTAGATTCATAGTTTTCTATTTCATATAGAGAAAGAATAGCTCCTGGCTTAATAGGATGAAAGCAACCGTCTGTATGACCTACACCTGCTTGAATAGTATTTCTTCTAAAATTACGAAACATATGATCATAAATTTTAGTAAAGGGATTAGTAGGAGCAGGTTGATGATATATATCTTTACCTATCATAAACACACTAGCACTAGTAAAATCTGTAGGATCTTGTCTAGATAACTGTATAGTTTTAGGGTCATATGCTTTTAAACACTGTGCAATGGCTGGATTATCTATATCTAGAGTATAGGCATTGTTACCTAGTATGAGTTGATAGTCTCTAGGCTGTAGAGGCCCACGTCCATAGTCTTTTACTACTCCCCTAGTTTCTTCTATAAAACGCTTGCTATTATCTAATTCTGGTTGAATAACTTGTACTCCAAAATCTTGTAATACAGTTTTAAAACCTGCTAAATCCTCTAGTGTCTCTTCACATATACGTTTAAGTGGTTTATCAACAGCAGCAGGAACTCCATCAAAAAATTCAGGAGTAAAGTTATTACCCAGCATACACACTTTAAGTGGATCCCATTTGTTCCATATATTATAAATTTTTATCACCCGCTTGTAGATTCAAAAAATATTGTGAGTCTTGTTCTACAAAATCCTCTAGTGTTCTGTGCACAGCATCAAACATCAAAAAATTTGTACTAACTTTAGGATAGATTCCAAGCGCATATTTATCACTTATGTCGCTCATTAATCTCTGATCTGCGGTTACTCCAGCATTTTTATGCAGTCGATTATTGTGTACTGTTTCAATAGATCTTACAGGATAACCAGTTGATTCTAGTACGTGTTTAACATCTTCAATTGAATATTGATAAAGACCAGTAGCGCTAATATTATAATTTAAAACTAAGTCACTATCCATACTCTGTGTAATAGCAATAGCTAACACTTTAGGATCTAGATAGGGTGCAGGAGTATCATATCTATAGTTTAGTAGAACACCATCTACATATTGTTCTGTAAATATATTGTTCATTAGTACGCTTATGTCAAGACTAACACAGTTGATACCACAGTTTCTAATATAAGCATCTAATTGATTGTGTATAACTTTCCAAGAACCTAAACTGCCGATCTTAACAATCTTTTTGACTCCTGATACCTTAGCAGCGTATATAAAATTTTTACAATGCTCTAATACGTGAGGAATCTTAGGAACAATTAAAAATAGATTTTTACAATCCTGTAAAAATCCCCAAGTAAGTTCATCTTCTATATCATAACTTACATACTGTAAATTATCAGGTAGGTACTGACCAATTTGGCTATTCCTACCTGTATAAATATTAAGTTCATTCATACTTACTCTATTTTCTTCCAGTTATTTTTTGAATAGATAGGACCATCATACGTAGTTATATTCTTACTACAAGTTTTATTTTTAAAATCTATACCTTCTTTAGACTGAACTAAGGTAAGAGTCCATATATTTATACAACCTATATTATTTTTATCATATTTATAATAGTCTTCTATAATTGAAAGTTTTTGATAATCAGTCCAGTCAACTGCTTTAGTTATTTTAGACAGATCATTATCATTAATCGCTCTTTTATGCCAATAATAGTCGGGGAAAAATATGTTACCTTGAAAATCATAAGTACCTAAACTAGGTACTTCACATAGTGTATGACCCCAAGATTGATCATGATTCTGCATACTAACAATATGAACTGGGTATATTCCTTCAGCTTTTAACCAAGCAGCTCCCATAGCGGCGTACTCTACACAAGCATAGTTTCTATGATAAGGATCAGGCTGTTTCCAGTAACGATCATGACCAGATAATATCACGCTTTAATGTCCACACTCTTAGGTGGTTTACCTTCTACAGCTTCTACTTGGGGGATGTGCATTTTTCTACCATCAGCCCCATAAGTACCTGCATGACCTTCATAACTATTACCAAGAGTCTTTTGAGACTCTTGGATGATAGAAGTTCTACGACGAATCTGTTCTACAATCTGCTGCTGATGTTGTTTAGCTAATTGTGTTTTGATTATGAGTTCAAGTGGTTGTTGAGCCATATGCATTTGTGCGTAAGCTGGTCCTTGAATTTTCATGCGTAAAATCCATACTCTTCTTCAAGTGTGCGTAGAATGTCAGTCCATTTACCAAGCTCTTCTAACTCATGAACTACAGACTCTACTACACAAGAATGTTCACCAATACCTGTAGGATTATTAAGGTAAACATCAACATTCATTTTATGTTTAGCTGCCATGCCTTTAGCATGAGAACCAACTGCTTCTAACATTTTATCTTTCATTTTCATTTAATTACTCCTGTGCTTTTGCTGCTATTTTATCTAAAACCCATTGTGGAGGTTGTTCTTTTACTTTTATACGTTTAGTGATACAAACAGTTTTACGTACTTCCTTATCATCTAATACATCAAAATTATGCCAAGTATTATCTTTATTTAAAAAGCCATTACCGCCACCCACAATCCAAGCAGCAGTTCTATTAGCCCCGCTACCATCTTCTTTTTCGTGTATTCTAGTTCCAGTACCTGACTCAGATATATGCAGTATAAAAGAGATTTTTTTTGTAAATTGATCTCGGTGCATATGCCATTCAAAACCTGGGTACATTCTTTCATAATCTACATGAATTTCTTCTTCATTTTCATCCCATGAATCAACTACTTGACAAAGCTCTATAAAACGAGACTTAATCATAGCACTAACTGCATTTAACTCTCTATCAGGAGTAAAATACTCAGTATGTCTATTTTTTTGTCTATGAT
>Ga0208134_1000451_pt1 | contig 27142 bp, 48 predicted proteins | sample VirMetDEL_Mar_31_FD_184515 | JGI IMG/M metagenome (GOLD analysis project Ga0208134, IMG submission 184515) | Aqueous microbial communities from the Delaware River and Bay under freshwater to marine salinity gradient to study organic matter... | ecosystem: Environmental > Aquatic > Marine >...
ATGTCCAATTCTAATTGTATTTCCATCACGCCACCTCTTTCTTTTTTCTGGGATGATATTTTTTTTCGTATTCGAACCACTTGCGACGAAACGAATTGGTAAAGTCATCCATATAGTCCCGAAATAAATCGGGACACTCATGACCATTCGTGTGCGCCACCCACATACGAATGTGTTGTAAGACAAGGTTCTCTAACTCGTCTTGATTTAATGGTAATCTAGTTTGCATCTTCTTCTCCCTTCTTCCAATAATGTATTTGCGGTTTGTTTTCTGTAGCCTCACTGACCTCAACATAAATAGTAAAACCATTTAGTTCGATGTAAGCAGACACAGGACTTCGAACGTCAACTATCATCTCTCACCTCCATTCTTGTAGCGATAACTCTTTCTCCCATGCCATTGGCAAGCGTCACTTTCTCCCCAACCTTCGAAGTTAAAAGTTCTCTTAACTTTTCAATCATGCCATCATCCCCCCAATAAGCGTCTAAATTCCAATCTTCAGAAACAAAGTTTTCCATTGTGCAAATTTTAGGTTCGACATCACCATAACCGTCTAGCCATTCCACTTTAAATTCTATCGCCATCTCTCACCTCCATATAGCTTTCGATTAATCCTTGCGCGACTTGCGCTGTGATGGCGTTGCCGTAGGCGCGGAGTCGTCCCACCCTTGCGGTAGCCCCATCAACCAACGGGAATGTGCAGGGTTCAACTGGCCTCCACTTTCCATCTCGGCATCGGAGCCAGTCAGCATCTGACCAGTGACCGTTAGTCTTGTCGCTATGTTCGTTCCGCCCGTCATCGATGTCGGCGTTGCCCATCCCGACAACTGACCCTGCTCTGGTAAATTGTGCCCCCGACTGTTCCAATTCTTGACCGACTCTGGCTTGGACGCTCCCTTGTGATCCGCTGTCGTCGGCGTTGCCCATCCCGACAACTGTGCCGTCACGTCCAACGTGTCCGTGCTGATCCTTCCGTTCCGTATCCGACCGCCCTGATATCCACCCTTGCCGTCGCGTGTCGTCGGTGTCGGCCACGAACCAAAGACGTTGCCTGATGTGCGGAGCACCGAAGCCCGCAGAGCAGAGATCAAATGACCCGATGGCGTAGTCCTCTCCTTCCATGTCAGCTTGTACAAGGTCGATCCAACCGAGGCCGTCCTTGCTTGCAACCTGTTCGCCAAAGACCGTTGAAGGTCGGCACTGTTCGATGAGGTGGAACCAGTGAGGCCAGAGGTGTCGCTCGTCAGCCATCCCTTTTCTGCTACCTGCGTTGCTGAAAGGTTGACACGGACAAGATCCTGTCCAGACCGGTCGGTCGTCTTCCCACCCTGCGGATCGGAGTGCGTAACTCCAGACGCCGATCCCTGCGAAGAAGTGACATTGAGTAAATTCTTGAAGTTCATCTGGTCGGACATCTGATATGCTCCTCTCGTCCACTATTCCATCTGCTATATGCCCAGACCGAATTAACGATCTGAGCCACTCCGCGACGTATGGGTCTATCTCATTATAATAAGCCCATTTCTGTCCGCCTATAGATCTATGCGTCACCATGTAAAACCTCCAATATGTGAGCAATAACATCTATTGTCCAACCATTGCCTAGCATCTTATAACGTTGAGTATTTGACACAGGCTTTATCTCATTAGACATAGATATATCTGGATATTTTCTATGAAACATACCAAACTCTGTATACCCATCAGGAACCGTCTGTAATCTTTCACAATCCAATGGTAAAAGCTTACGCCAGTAGACTGAGTTGCTTTCTCCGTCTTTGCGTAACTCAAGCATTTGTTTTGGCTTGGTATCTTTACAAGCAACTCCTTTACCATACGCACCACAGATTATTTTAGGCTCTCTGTTACCACCACCCATAGTATTAATAGTTGGAGACTTACCATCAGGCGAATACACACGCTTTAATATATCGTGTCCATTAACATCGATGGCTGTTCCTACTTGTTTAGGGGTAGCATGAGTTTCTGTACCATCATCTGATTGTGTCTCTAGTATATGCCTTAACACAATACCCTGATCTTTAGGTTGCTTAATGGGCATAGCTTTGTAAGTATCCCCATCCCTTATGCCAAACCAGTAAAGTCTATATCTACTTTGTGCCGATACTAAAGCACTGTTGATTGCAACAGGTTCGAAGCCTAGCGTTTCAGATATCTTATCCTTGTACTCTTGTCGCATCCTGACATTCTCAAGAAAAATGTACTTAGGTTTCAACTCTTGTACTAAATCCCACCAGTCAAAAAACAAACTGCTTTGCTCACCTTCAACTAAACCTTTTTGTTTTCCTGCAAAGGATAGGTCAGTGCAAGGCGATCCTGCTAACATCAAATCAATCTTAGGTAATTCACTTGTGTCAATCTTTCTGACATCACCTAAGTGACATGTGTCAGGGAAATTATACCTAGCTACTGCTATAGCATACTTGTCTACCTCACTAGCATAATAAGTATTTACTTTTATCCCTGCTTTTTTCAGAGCCAGTTGTCCTCCAGATAATCCATCAAAGCAACTTAGCACATTTAATCCTTCAATCTGCATCACCATGGTTGCACCATCATTTTCAGAACACGAGCATCCACAAGTCTCCGCTTGTATTGTTCTGCGGTCGGATGATCATGAGCCAAATCCTCAAGGTGCTCAACCATGTGATCCACCGCAACCTGAAGCACGTTCTTTTCGCCTTCGCTTAAAGTCCACGCTTCCTCATTAATAATATGAATTGTGTTCGTCTCACTCATATCGATCCTCCTCAACTGGTCGCCAACATTTATCCTCGCCATTCTGATACTCACCTTCGAACATCCCACCTTCGTCCTGATAATCAGCAGAAATATCAAAGCCCATCTCGTGAAGCTTCTCCCAAATTGGAATGGGTGGTGCCCATGCCGTCCAACAACGGAACGTAAAATACTTCACAGGCATAGGATAATGATTGTCCTCTTGTGGCTCTTCAATAATCTCAGGCTCACAAATATCCCACTTCGTTAGCCAGTTTTCATTGCGCCAATCGTACCAGTTCGGACGATCCTGCGCCTCGCACATCTTGCGCTCCTCCTCGCCCAACGCACCGTGAAACATGGTACTCGGTTCTGGAATTACAGCATTCAAAAACTTCTGTTCCTTGACCGCCTCGTACAGACGGTCAATTTCTTTTGGGTCTCCTGCAAGGTAGACACTCTGATAACAATGATTAGGCATCGAAATGTCCTCTCCAAATTTTCATGGCCTCATCAAAAGACACATCATTTAAGATTACCGCATCAGGCCAATGACGCTTCAAACTATCAGACTCGTATCTGATGTCATAATCATAGAGACCCATCTTACCTTCCTTATCTTTTCGGTAAACAACCTTGTTCTTTTTCAAGGCTCTCTTCACGTCTTTCTTGTACAAGAAATTAGTTACTTGCTCAGAACACCAACTCTCAAAGCTTTGCTCCAATCCTTCAGGGAAATATTTACATGGATCTGTGTTCGGTAATGATTTAAAATACTCATCAACCTTTTTCATGGTCGCACGATAGTCGCCTTTGAAATTATTGTGTGAGTAATCGCTGTCACAACCACCATGTCCGTTGTTGCTAACCAAAGAGAATGGCTTGCCGTCCAGATAGACAGTCGCAGTGTAGCAATATGTTTCCTCACTGCCTGATGCAAAATACTTGATAGCTTTCATTTCTAAATTCATAATCTTTCCTTTCTATATGTATTACAAATGTTGAATGGTTGTAGAATAGCAGATCGGGCAGGGGTGTCAACAAAAAGGTTCTGTTTACACTATTAGCTACATTCTCCAGATTTTTTGATTTTTTTTTTTTTCAAGTGGTTTTTTTTGTATTCAGCGTAAACAGCGTAAACGATGTCTTTTTTATATAGCCCAGTGTGTTTACGCCTGTTTACAAAATGACCCAATTGTTTACGGTAGTTTTCTTATATGGGTTTTTGAAAATGTCCAAGCTTGCAGAAATCTAGAAATTAAGCGTAAATACTGTAAATCTAAAATGATTGTTACTAACGAGGGGAACGATGGCTTCGATCAAAAAGAAAATTGAAGAAGAACATGGGAGACAATTGACCAACAGACAGATGACTTTTGCTACTCATATTGTGGAAGGCATCTATTCAAATGCAGAGTGTGCAAGGAAGGCAGGGTACTCTGAAGATGTAGCACCAAAGCAAGCATCAATACTTTTGAACGGTCGGGATTATCCACACGTTGTGGAGTACATCCAAGAACTGAGAGACGAAAGGGAAAGACGATATGGTGTCACAACCATTGGTCAATTGGAACGATTATATACTTTGTCTTTAGGTGCAGAAGATGCAGGACAATTCTCAGCCGCAATCAATGCGGAAAAAATCAGGTCGGCTTTGGGTGGTTTGACCATCGATAGACGAGAAACAATAAACACAATCGATCAATTATCTAGGGATGAAATCACTGCAAGATTAGCGTCTTTACAGAAACAATATCCACAGGCATTTCAGATCGATGGGGATTACAAGGATGTGACTGATGAGCAAGGGACAAGAAGCAAACTTTTGGAGCATGATAAGGCAGAACTTGCCGAAGAAGTGCTTCGCAACGAGGATTGAAAACAAGCATGGGGGCGGTGTTCCAGATTGTCATATGGTTTGGGATGGGTTGCCGTTTTGGTGTGAGTTGAAGGTAAGCAAAGGAAACGCGGTAAAAGTCTCGCCCCATCAAGTTGCATGGAATATGGCTTATTGGGCAAGAGGTGGGTCAAATTTTTTCTTAGTAAAGAGCCTCAAGGACAGCGATCTAATTTTATTTGACGGTGATCAGGGGGCAGATTTGATTAATGGTGGGATATCCATGGCACGTGGTCAACGGTTCAAGAACCTTGCGCCCTTGTTCTGCGCCTTGCGCCCTGTTTTAGAATCTAGAATGTCTTGCGCCTTGCGCCCTGCGTCTTGATTTGTTTCTTATATGCGCGTGTATCCAGGGATACTATGATTTGTGTCCAGGGAAAGAGTGAAGGGGCCGAGGCCCCTTTGTTTAATGTTCTACTATCGCTATTGATTTTGCTTTGCTCGATCCCTTGCAAAGTTTGCAAGCTGTACATTGTACCCGACGCCCCGCCTCTTTGGAAGCTGGACAAAGTGTTTCGTTTTGTTTGTCCAAGTCTAATAGATCCTTAATTACTCGGAAGGTTCGACGACCCGCTGCCCAATGTTTTTTTGCTTGCTCGTAAGTATCAGCGGATTGCATACAAATTTCGGACATTTTCCCATCTTGATGGGTGTATGCTGTCCAAGTATTAGCTTGGCTTAACAAATTATCCCAAACATAACGCGGGACGGCGGCGGGATCACCATATGTTCCGAGCCTTACAAATCGCCCTCGGCCCATGTCCGTTGCGTTGCCGTGTTCATATCGTCCAGCCTTGTAAGACTTCCAAACAATCAACGGACCTTGAAATAGTTTGACGTAACAGCGACGACCTTTTGCAAGCTTGCGTTTTGGGTCGTCGGTCGTTTCCCCTCTCATGATGCAAGAACCACAAATAGAAAAGTCTTCGCCTGTCTTGCTTGCTTCCATTGGGTTTATATCTTTACATAAAATGTATGTTTGGACTACGTGACCAGTTTTAGTGTTGCGATCTGAATAGACCGCAACAACTACAATAGGCTTATCATCTAATAGACTAGGCCCCTCATATAAAATGGCACTTTTCATTTTTGTACCTTTATATATTCACGAGTAACAATGTGTTTAAAATATAAGGCTTCGTCGTCTTCGTGCATAAACATATAAACGTTTTTTATTACATCAAAAGCCTGTTCAAATTTCTGTTTCATTTAAATTTCCTTTTGTAATAGTTGATAGATTTATTATACCAAACCACAACCAAACCACAAGCATAAAAGTCTTGCGCCTTGTTTCGTAGCTTGGATTAATCTTGCGCCTTGCGGCCTGTCTTGCGGCCTTTAGAAAAAGAAAACCCCCAGGGCCGAGGCCCCAGGGGAAAAGGAAAGTGCTCGATAACCCTCGAGCCAGGGATTAGTCCCGCAGCTTAACTCTTATCTCGTTTCTAAGCCAGCGTCTTGCGGTATCCATTGGCAAGGTAATCCCGCTTTCTGGAATAGGTTTACCGTCTGGATATAGGTTCTGTCCTATGTTTACTTGCCAGTGTCCTGGATATATCTGATTTACGTTTGGATAGTCGCTAGTGATAACACCAGCGACATAATATTCGTTTCCGTTTGTATCTTTAACCGTGCCTTCACGGTTTGATGCAAACCTTTCATCATTTCTTATCGAGGTAAGATGACGTATTGCGTCCGCAGCTTTCATTACATGATCCTTATTATTTCTTTGGCTATCAGTATCCAGACTATGATCGTTGCGCCTACGGGCAAGACAACCAAGCCGAACGACGCGAGTATGTCGAGTATATGTTTCATTTTGTTTTCCTTCCTTGCTAAATGTATAGAAGTGCTGGCCCTGGGCTGGGCCAGCCAATCAATACACTCAGTATTCTGAGGGCAACATGTGAACAAAGAACGACCCATTAGTCTGGGACCAGATCCTTAATTTTGGTAACGGAAAGTCGGTGTATTCGAATGTTTGTGTCGCGACTACGCCGCCATTACCGTCCTCGATCGAGAGTGTTCCCGTCTTATCTTTCACTGTTAGCGCACTGAAATACATATCGAGGTCGGGCAATTCCCCAAAGTCGATATGCGAGGCTAAAGCGTCGAACAGCCAGTAAGCTTGGAGTTTGTCGGCGACGTACTTAGTCCCGTCGGTAAGCACGGATCTACTTAGCGGTGTCCAGCGGTGGTATGCCTCGGTGCCAGTGAAGTTATTGAGATCGATATCTAACATTTTATTTTCCTTTCAAATAATTAATATCATGAGTGTAGCCCGATTGTGGTCGGGCTACAAGTTATTTATTGAAACAATCCAAAGCCATTGTGACCGCATATCATATCTATCTGATATTCTATTTTCTTTGCGGTCGGTTCTTTGTCAAATTCTAGCTCGGTAGGTAAGCAGAATTGAAAGCAGCTACATGTACCGAGTAAGACTTTGTGTCCCATCTCTTTGTATTTATGCGCTTGCTTGACCATTTTCTGAATGGGAGAGGTTACGAGAATTGAAGTGTCCTCTCGCAGCGGAACGTATTCAAGGTTCGTGTAGTCTTTACCATCGAAGTAAAGTAGCGCGACACCCGCGCCGCAATAACTGTTATATACTACGTCCCCAGGAACGTCGTTCTCTCTTGGTAGATCAATATATTTTTCCATTTTCTTTCCTTTCGTAATGGTGGGGAGCCGTAGCTCCCCGATTGAATTACTTGATCCATTCTTTCTTATGAGATTTGCGAGTATGTGCTTTTACTTCGACAATGGTCTCATGTTTGATAAGCTTGCCGACCGCGACCGCTTCGTCCAATAGATCGTTCTTATACTTATCGATCATACGACCGATCAAGTTAAGCTGTTTCCATGTAGCTTCGTACTCTTTTGGATTGTCGATAACTTGATCAAGTAAACCTTCGACCGCGTCATCTAATGTAAAAACTTCTTTAGCTTGCATTTTGATCTTTCCTTTCAAATTATTAAAAACGAATCACTTTAATCCGTTAATCAAAGATTAACCTGAAATAAAACAAGTTGTCAACATCAACTCAACAAATAATCTACAAGTATTAATCTTTTTTTAGGGGTTACTTTGCCCGATTGCGTCCGAGATCCGAGAACCGCGACCCCCCATCCCCCCTATTTGGGGGGACTATTTGTGTATATGCGATCTATATACATGGTTTTATAAATTCATTCGGGTATAGTTTCATTGGCCTTGTTGCTTGGTTGTTGCCTAGGGACTCCTATCCCCCAGAAAAAATTGTGGGTGTATTTTCATTTGGGTTTATTGTACAGTGGTCCCATGTCCAATGTTCTTGAAGATGCGATACATTTGTGGACGACGGTTGAGCCGTACAGCGGTTTTCCGTCTGCGACGATTGCGTGGAGGTTAATTCCTGCTATAGACAATGATCAGATTAGGTTGTTTTATCGTGATGGTGAGTGTGTTGGTTTGATCACTTGGGCATTTATGACTGAGGAAGAGTTTGATAATAGAGAGTACAGTGGCGTGGAGATATTTTCTCGTGATGAGGGAGAGGTCATGGTTTTTGTAGACATGATTGCGCCACATGGTAGAAGTGATGTATTGTGGATGTGCAAGGAAATGCGTAAACAGTTTTACACGCAATATCCTGATGTGAGGGATGTCCGAGCGCACAGAGGTAAGAGGAACGGTTCGTTCCCAAACAAAGGAGCATGGCATGAGAACGCTGCTTGAGTTAATTAGATTCGGTCCTCAAATTGCTTTCGGAGGAGACTCTGGGGGCGGCGGCGGTGGAGGAGGCGGTTCATCTGGAGGCGGTTCCTCGGACAGCGGTTCGAGTTCTTCAACGAAGAAGAAAGATCCTCCTACGTTTAAGAATTTGACGGAGGCATCGAAGGCTGGGTATCATGGTCAGGCTGTGAACATTGGCGGCAAGCTTCAGAAGGTTGAATTCAAAGGTGACTATAACGACAAGATGAAAAAGGTTTCGGCGGCGGCGAATAAGAAGAGTTCTGCTGGACCACCGCCCGGATCTCCTGATTACAACAAAACTGCAAGCATTTCATCACCAACATCCAACAAGAAAACCTCTGGCAAAGCCAAGTCCTCTGCAAAGTACTCACCCGGCACTGAGTATACGGTTGGAAAAAATACTTTTGTGGATTCTATTATGTCGGGGGATTTTGATGCAGAGAGTCTTCTTCCACCAACGGGCACGGATACGGGGGACAAGCTATCGAATCCGTATAAGCCACCAAGTAGTATTTCCAGCAGTGCTCAGAAGAACGCGGGATATTTAGGTGTTCCTGATGAACCGACGAATGAGTTGGAAGAGTTTCAGAAACGTTTTTATGCTCAGTCTGTTGGAGCGGCGGCTGATCCTGGTGGGGCAAGCACGGCGACTGGACTTATGGTATCGGGTGCTGGGCAGAAGATGCTTGATGACGCCAACATGACGGCGGGAGAATATTTAGACGCCGTTCAAGATTTAGGTAAATCGCTTGATGATCCTCGGTTTGGTGAAGGCGTAGTTGGTCAGGCGGCTGGCAGTAGTTTAGTTGGTCAAGGCTTGGATTATTTAGCGGACATGAATAAGCGTCGTGCTTATGAGCAGCTAACGGGTCAGTATGATCCTACCATTGGTGGGAAGATCATGGGTTATGGCAGCGAGAACGTACGTCGGGTGGTTCCTGTTTTTAAGGATGGGACTATTGTAGGTTCGTTACAGGTTGATAAGGACGGTCAGGCGATTTCTTACACGGGGGACCGTGATTCTGGTGCCGCGCCTCTTGATCCATCGGTTTCGGGGTGGGAGAGCAAAGTTGCTCCTGCTCCTGTTCAGCAGGGGGAATCCACTGACGACGGTCAGGGTGCAGCGGCCCAAGAGGTTGTGAAAGAACCAGATGATCCATGTCCAGAGGGATACATGATGGACCCGACTACCAAACAGTGTGTGTTAGATCCTTTTAAAACACCGTTTCCTGATCCGGTTACTGGAGGTGGCGGTGCTGTTGTTCCTGCTGGTTTAACTCCGTATACGCAGATGGCTCCGGTGAGTTTGGCACAATTACAGCCGAGCAGGGTTGCGAGTGCGAATCCATTGGCGATGCAACAGGCACAGATGCCGCAAGGTGGACTTGGTTCCTTGGCTGCTGCGACGAGCAGAATAAGTTAACGGACCATGAATCTCCAAGCTCTTCCAGAGGAAGCACTGAAGGAGATCTTGGCACTTACGGAGGCCAAGAAGAAGTTAGATATACGTGAGGAGGCGGTTGAGAAGTTCATGCCGTTTGCTCATCATGTGTATGAAAACTTCATTGAGGGACGGCATCACAGGGTTATTGCGGAAAAACTTGAACGTGTTGCACGAGGGGAACTCAAGAGGCTTATAATTAATATGCCGCCTCGTCATTCGAAGTCAGAATTTGCTAGTTTTCTTATGCCAGCTTGGTTCTTGGGCCGTAATCCTAAGTTGAAGATTATTCAGGCGACGCACAATACGGAGTTGGCGGTACGGTTTGGGCGTAAGGTTCGAGATCTTATAGACGATCCACAATATAAAGACATTTTTCCTGACACCAATTTGAAGGAAGACAACAAAGGTGCGGGAAAATGGCAGACTGACAAGGGTGGTGAGTACTTTGCGGCGGGTGTAGGGGCTGCGGTTACGGGTCGTGGTGCGGATTTATTCATTATTGACGACCCACATTCGGAGCAGGACGCGATGAGCGACAGTGCATTTGATAATGCGTACGAATGGTACACTTCTGGGCCTCGACAACGTCTTCAACCGGGTGGATCTATCATCTTGGTCATGACGAGATGGGGTAAAAAGGACTTGACAGGTCGTTTGATGGCGGCGCAGGGCGGTGATTCGATGGCGGATCAGTGGGAAGTGGTGGAATTTCCTGCGATTATGCCGTCAGACAACCCATTATGGCCTGAGTTCTGGGAAAAAGACGCATTATTGTCGATTAAGGCGTCACTTCCTGTAGGAAAGTGGAATGCACAGTGGCAACAGACGCCGACAGCGTCGGAAGCGGCTATAATCAAGCGGGATTGGTGGCAGGATTGGGATAAGGAGAAGATTCCTAGCTTGGATTACATCATACAGGCGTACGATACGGCGTTTTCTAAGAAGGAGACAGCGGATTACAGTGCTATTACGACGTGGGGGATCTTCAAACCAGAGGAAGGTGGGCCAGACAACGCGATATTGCTGGATGCACGGCGGGGGCGGTGGAATTTCCCTGAATTGAAGGAGATAGCCTATGAGGAACACGAGTATTGGGAGCCAGATATGGTATTGGTTGAGGCGAAAGCAACGGGTACACCGCTGATTGACGAGTTAAGATTACGCGGTATTCCAGCTTTGGGGTTCTCACCGGGCAAGGGAAATGATAAGGTAAGTAGAATGCACATGGTTGCGCCATTGTTCGAAGCTGGTATGGTATGGGCACCGATGCATGAGAAGTTTGCTGATGAAGTGGTCGAAGAAGTAGTTTCATTTCCTAATGGCGATCATGACGACTTTTGTGATAGCATGACATTAGCATTGATGCGTTTTCGTAGGGGTGGATTCATTTATCTCAACGGAGAAAACGAGGACGAAACAGAATGGAGGCCCCGTAAAAGGGTGTATTATTGATGGCATTACCACCTAACATGGTTACTCCAGGTTTAGATCTGGATGACACAGAGGGACTACCAGATGTAGAAATCCCTATCGATGTACCAGAAACCTTTCCAGGTGGTGCAGAAGTCATTGACGACGGAATGGGTGGAGCCATTGTTCAAGCTCTGATGATGGCAGATGAAATGCCACAGGAAGAGTTAATACCGTTTGACGCAAACTTAGCTGACTTTTTAGACGACGCGGTCCTTGGATCGCTGTCCTCGGAACTAAGGGGATCTTATAAGGATGATCTCGATTCACGGTCTGAGTGGGAAGACACATACGTCAACGGTCTTGACCTATTAGGAATTAAAACGGAAGACAGGACAACGCCGTTTGAAGGGGCAAGCGGCATTACCCATCCGATGGTTAGTGAGAGCGTGACTCAGTTCCAAGCACAGGCATATAAGGAACTTCTGCCATCGGGTGGGCCAGTTAGAACCAACATTGTGGGTTTAAAAGATGCGGCTCGTGAGGAGCAAGCCACTCGTGTCAAGGACTTTATGAACTTCCAGATTACGGAAGTTATGGAAGAATACGATCCGGACATGGATCAGATGTTGTTTTATTTACCGTTATCGGGATCTACGTTTAAGAAAGTGTACTTTGATCCTACGAAGCAGAGGGCTGTATCTAAGTTTATTCCAGCGCAGGATTTGGTTGTGCCGTATTCGGCGACGGACTTGGCGACGGCGACTAGGGTTACGCACGTACTTCGGATGGATGAGAACGAAGTTAAGAAGATGCAGTATGCGGGAATGTACCGTGATGTAGATCTTATGACTTCGGAAGAGGGTGACGAAGATGCAGTTAAGCAGAAGGTCAACGAGCTAGAGGGTTTATCCAAGAACTATAGCGACGATGTGTTGACGATTCTGGAGGTTCACGCTGATCTGGACATAGAAGGTTTTGAAGACAAGGACCCAACGACGGGTGAGGCTACAGGTATTAAGCTCCCTTACATTGTTACGATTGATGAGAACTCCAATCAGATTCTGGCTATCCGTAGGAACTACGGGATGGATGATCCGATTAAGAAAAAGACTCAGTACTTTGTGCATTACAAGTTCATGCCGGGTTTGGGATTCTATGGCTTTGGTTTGATTCACATGATTGGTGGATTGGGTCGAGCGGCTACTAGTTTGCTACGTCAGTTAATTGATGCGGGTACACTTGCCAACCTTCCCGCTGGTTTTAAGGCCCGTGGAGTGAGGGTACGGAATGACGATGAGCCGTTGCAACCAGGTGAGTGGAGAGACATTGACGCCCCAGGAGGGAGCATCAGAGACGCTATCATACCGCTGCCATACAAAGAACCATCGGGCACATTGGCGGCTATGCTGGGCGGATTGGTACAGGACGGACGTCGTTTTGTAGCTTTAGCTGACCAACAGATTGGGGACATGAGCAACGAAATGCCAGTGGGCACGACTGTTGCTGTAATTGAGCGCGGCATGAAAGTTATGTCTGCGATTCACAAACGTCTGCACTACGCACAGAAAACGGAGTTTCGTTTACTGGCGCGTATCTTCGCCGAGAACCTTCCTCCGATGTATCCGTACGCAGTTGCGGGTGCACCGTCACAGGTCAAGGCGCAAGACTTCGATGGTCGGGTTGACGTCCTCCCAGTCAGTGATCCGAACATCTTCTCTATGGCGCAGCGGGTGACTTTAGCTCAAACGCAATTGCAGTTGGCGCAGTCTAACCCCCAGATGCACAACTTACATGCAGCCTATAGGAGAATGTATCAAGCATTGGAGGTGCAGAATATAGACGAGATATTGCCCCCGGCTCCAAAACCACAACCACAAGATCCAGCCTCTGAGAATGCGGCTATGATTGGCGGTAAGACTCCACAGGCATATCCACAGCAAGATCACGACTCACACATTGCAGCGCACATATCGTTGTTGGCATTGAGTATACTACAGCAGACACCTGCGGTATTGGCGGCGTTGTTTAGTCATGTGCTACAGCACGTTAATATGAAGGCTCGTACGATTGTACAGAGTGAGATCCAACAGCAGCAGCAGCAACAAATGGCGTTGATGCAGGTTGGGGCACAGCCACCAATGCAACCACCAATGCAACCTGATATGATCGAGGCTCGTGTGGCACAGGTGGAGACTCAGCTTCTACAAGAGGTTATGCCTATGCTCACGTACAAAGGAGAGGACGGTCAGGAACAAGATCCGCTCGTCAATATCCGTATGCAGGAGTTGGCTATCAAACAAATGGAAAGCCAGCAGAAAGCTACAATGGATCAGGCCAAGCTTGACTTAGAGCAGATGAAGATGGAGCAACAAGCTACAACGGATTCGGCTAGATTAGAGCTTCAGGAGCAGATTGCAGACGAACGCAGTGATGTGAACCGTGAGCGTATTGATGTGCAACGTGAAGCTGTGGCTCGTAGAGGATACAGATAGATGTCTGATAAACTACCAAAGGTAAGCATTGCTGTAGTCGGGGTTGTAATAGCTCAGATCGGTGGCTTTATTTGGTGGACGGCACAGCAAGCGAGTACGATATCTAATCTTGAAGAGACGGTAAATATCTTGACGGTTGAGAATAACGCTACGGATAAGACAAATCTAATTAGGGATGTGCAGCGTAATACTGATCATCTGCAAGAAATCATTGATATACTGGCAGAATTTTATGACGACATGGAAGATGGCGACAATGAGATCTGGGAAGACATAGACATGATTAACGATGATATGGGTGGCATGGCTAGTCATATGATGGAGATTATTAAGTTACAATCTAGGGTGGCGATTTTGGAGAAAACCGTTGAGTTTACGCGCAGCGATGGAATGTAAATATGGACCCTGTTACAATTTTAGCTGGGCTAAAAACGGGTCTAGCCGCTGGTAAAACCATTGCTGGACTAAGTAAGCAGATAGGACAATTCTTTGACGCGACTGACCAAGCTAAGAAACAATTACAAAAAAAAGGTATATCAAGCAAAAGTGCAAACGCTACGGCGTTGGATCGCTGGGCGAAGGTTAGAGCAGCAGCAGAGGCTGAAGAAGAACTCCGCGAGTGGATCACGCAATCCTACGGAAGATCAAAATGGTTAGAGCTTCTGAAGATAAGAAAAGAAGTTTTACAGGAGAAGCGGGAGGCTGAAGCCGAAGCGCGGCGTGATGCTATTCAGAGACAAGAACTGATGGTTACTATAGTGGGTATAATGGTTCTTCTTATTATGACATTTATAGGAGCCACAGGTTATCTTCATTATATGGGTTGGTTAGATGTGAGGGATTATTTTCCATGATTTATGTTTTGGTTTTTTTACATTTTATTAGTACAGATCGCTTACAATACTATCAGATCGGCACATTTTCGGATAAACAGCAATGCCTCGAACAAGCAGAAAAAGCACAAATACTAGTGACGCACAACTCAATGAAGGTGACGTGCCTCGAAGTGAACAGCCAACAATAATAGAATGTGGCAAGAAGTTTGCGGCATACGATAAGTTTGGCAAATTAATTATTTTAGGTTATGATCAAAGAATAGTACAGGAGTATGCAGATGCCCAAAGCAAAGTACGATCTAAATGATAACGGCAAGATTGATCCAGATGAGCGTCAGATAATGCTTGAAGACAGACGCAGGATGATGGAGGACGCTGATGCCAAGCGTGATGCACAGTTACGAATGACTTGGTTTGCTCTAAGTGGAATGGTTTTATATCCTTTCGCTATCGTTGTTTCCTCTTGGCTAGGCTTAGAACAAGCGTCTAAACTACTGGCAGATATAGCTGCTGTGTATGTAGTTGCCGTGTCGGGTGTAACCGCAGCATATTTTGGTTTTACAAATATGGGGAATAACAAATAATGTTACAGTTTTTAACACCACTAGCAAGTCTGGCAGGGTCATGGATTGATGCCAAGACTACAAAGCAAGCTGCTGAAGCCAAGTTAAAACTTACAGAAGCCGAAGCGAAAGCAAAGATATTACTGTCTGAAAAGACAAGCGTTGCCGATTGGGAACGGGTGATGGCAGAGAACAGCGGGTCAAGCTGGAAAGACGAATTTTTTGTAATTGTTTTAAGTATTCCATTAATTTTAGCCTTCGTACCGGGTGCCGAGGGCATTGTAGATAGGGGCTTTGAGCAGCTTCATAAAGCACCGGACTGGTATTTTTACAGTTTGGGCATTGCAATTTCAGCCTCTTTTGGTGTGAAAGGCTACAAACAATTTGTTAGGAAAAAATAATGACGTACATGAAAGACATAGTTGTTTTGGTTATGGCAGTGGGTCTTATGTCCATACTTGGGCTTATAATCTATGATGAATTTAAAATGGCTAATGAGCATGGTGGTGAGCTAGATGAAAATATCATAGGCTTGTTGCAAATGTCATTGACAGGTATCATTGGTGTTGTTGGTGGTTATGTAGGAGGTAAGTCTTAATGTATACTTATTTTGTAAAATCTATAGATAGAGTTGTTGACGGTGACACAATAGACATCAGCATAGATCTTGGTTTTGATCTTACCAAGAAGGAGCGTGTTAGACTTGCGGGTATAGACACCCCTGAAACTAGAACTAAAAATCCAAAAGAAAAAGAGATGGGATACGAGGCTAAAGAATTTTTAGAAATTCATTTAATGAAAGCATCTAAGCTTACTGTAAAGACTGAAAAAGACGGTAAGTTTGGGCGTATGCTTGGTTGGTTGTACAAATCAGAGGAAGATGAAACTTCCATTAATGAGATTATGATTGATGAAGGTTACGCTTGGTCTTACGATGGCGGCACTAAACTTAGGAACCTAGAGGATCTTTTAGCAAAAAGGGATAAGGAAGAGACATGAGTTTTAAATTAAGCAGACGTAGCCTTGATAGGCTAGAGGGAATTGACGACGGTTTACAAGCCGTTGTGAAGATGGCTATCACACTGACCAAAACCGATTTCGGAGTTGTACAAGGGATGAGAACCATAGAACAGCAGAAGGAATTGGTAGCTTCTGGAGCAAGTCAGACGATGAAGTCGAAGCACCTTGATGGTAAGGCTTTCGACATCATGGCGTTTGTGAACGGACGGGCATCCTGGGAATTGAATTTGTACGATGATTTGGCTGACGCAATTAAAGAAGCGGCGACTAATCTAAATGTTCCTGTATGTTGGGGAGCGGCTTGGGCTGTCCCTCAAAAAGGTTATCCTATGGATATTCGCAAGTGGGAAGGCACCATGGAAGAAGCCATGAATGCTTATATAGATCTACGTCGATCTGAAGGTAAACGTCCATTTATCGATGGGCCACATTTTGAACTTATAGATTAGGAGCCAGATATGAGCGGACGCAACACAAGGCCAGCAAAAGCCATAGAGGGCAAGCGCAAAAGACAGATGCGTGATTTACCTACTAGAATTGAGAATGCTGTGTCGAGAGCTATAGGTTCTGATAGCTACAATCCTACGGCAAGTATGGAAGATAGCGTTATGGATAAGATCCGCAATCGATTAGATAATATCCGTGGTGTAAGGAAGGGTAGAAATGTTGGTCGTGGGACTATCGAATATGAAACTAGTTCAAGAAAAAAGAAAATAAAAATACCTAAAGATCCAGATCTTCCTATAGAACCAAGGATTAAAAAAGGTTTTTTTGGGCCTGAACCTATGAATCAAATATCAAGAGGAAGAGGTATGGGCTATAAAAGAGAACTGAGTAAACAACTTGGAACAACTGAAATGCCAGTAGGCAAAGCGGTAAAGAACAGTGATAAAGGAATCTATTCTCCGCGAGGTCAGTCTAAAAATCTTACACAAAAATTCACTCTAGGCGGCGATGTCCGACATAATACTAACAGGGGAAAAACATATTAATCCCATGGACGGTGTTGATTTAGCAAAATATATGTATAAGGTACTACGAGAGCGCGAACAAGATATTGCAAGTGCTCTCGCACATGATGCTGCCAAAGACTGGGAGCAATATAAACTCATGGTAGGTGAGATACGGGGCCTTACCTACGCCCGTGAGGAAATAAAAGCCCTGCTGGAGAACCACGTAGACGATGTCGAAGACCTTATATCTTCCTGAACATGTCGCGCAGAAAATGAACAAAGACCGGGAGGAGGCTACAGCAGCCGACTCAACGTCTGTTGAAGGCGCATATGTTGACGCGAAAGATCGCGTATTAGATCCATCACTTATAGACAAACCGTTATCAGAACGCTTGCCTCAACCAACAGGCTGGCGTGTTTTGGTTATGCCTTATCAAGGTGCAAGCAAGACGCACGGGGGTTTATATATTCCTGATGAAATACGAGACCGTGAAGCGGTAGCCACGGTCGTAGCGTATGTTTTAAAGATTGGACCACTGGCTTACAAAGATCCGGACAAGTTCGGGCCTGACTCAGAGCCGTGGTGCAAAGAAGGCCAATGGGTATGCATTGGTCGGTATTCTGGTTCACGATTTAAGATAGATGGGGGTGAGGTTCGTATCATTAATGATGACGAAGTGATCGCAACTATTTTAGAGCCAGACGATATAAAACACGTTTAGGAGGTAACGATGGCAGAAGAAACTATTGAAGAGCAAAAACCAGAGGAAGAAGGCGTAGAAATAGAGCTAGATGCTCCTGAAGAATCTAAAGAGGTTGTTCAAGAACCCGCGCCTGAACCGGAGATAAAGATAGAAGTAGAGGAACAACCGGAGGAGGTTGCTGCTTCTGAAGAGCCTAAAGATGAGGTGGATGAATACGGAGTTAAAGTACAAGCTCGTATAAAGAAACTCACAGAGAAGTATCGCAAGGAAGAGCGTGATCGTGAAGAAGCGGTACGCATGGCGGAGAAGCTTTTACAAGAGAATAACAAACTGAAGTCTCAGGTTAAGAACTTAGATAAAGGTTACGTTAGTTCTGAAGAGGCTAGATTGGAATCAGAAGTAGATTCTTTAAAACGTCAATATAAAGAGGCATATGACACTGGAGATACGGACGCAATGTTCGCATCACAGGAGGCATTATCTAAGGTTGCGGTGGTAAAAGATCGTGTTCGTTTGGCGAGAAGTCGATTAGATCAAGAGCAAAATGTAGATGACCAGCCTCAACAACAGGTGTCTCAACAACCCCAACCAGAGGCCAAACCAGATCCTAAAGCAGAGGATTGGGCCAATAAAAACAATTGGTTTGGGGCCGATGAGGTCATGACTTACGCAGCGTTTGGAATACATAAAAAGCTTGTCGAGGAAGAAGGGTTTGACCCGAACACCGATGAGTATTATACTGAGGTAGACAAACGCATTCGTTCGGAGTTTCCACAGAAGTTCCAAACAGCGAAGAAAACGGGTGGAGCACAGGTCGCACCTGCTGCCGCTTCAGCAACCCGCAGTACAGCAAAACAGGGGCGCAGGTCGGTGAAACTATCACCATCACAAATTGCGATGGCGAAACGTTTAAACGTACCGCTAGAAGAATACGCTAAATATGTGAAGGATTAAGCTTATGGCAGATAGAACACCACGTAAAACCACCACACGAGAGGATGACTCTCGCAGAAAACCATGGGCACCGCCCAGTCACCTTGAAGCACCAGAAGCCCCTCCGGGTTATGTGCATCGCTGGATTCGAGTCGCAATGCGTGGCGAGGAAGACAAAATGAATGTCAACTCCAAGTTACGTGAAGGATGGGAACCCGTCCGTAAAGATGAGTATCCAGACTATGAAGCACCCACTATCGACGAAGGTCGTTACGAAGGTGTGATTGGACAAGGTGGTCTGATGTTGTGTCGAATACCTGTTGAAACAGTAGAGGAAAGAACTGCTTATTACGGGGGCAGAACCCGCGAACAGATGACTGCTGTAGATCAGGACCTAATGAAGGAACAACATCCTTCAATGCCGATTCAGAATGATCGGCAAAGTCGTGTAACTTTTGGAGGTTCTCGTAGAGACTCCAATTAACTTAAAGGATTGCTGATATGGCAAATACTAATGGTGCATTCGGACTCCGTCCGATTGGTGTAGTCGGTCAGGCTGCAAACACCACTGGTGCGACCGAGTATCGTATAGCTTCCACAAACACAGACGCGATTTTCCAAGGTTCTCCTGTTATTCCTCTAGCCGCTGGTGTGATTGCCAGAGTTGGAGCAGCAGCAGGTGGTACTGTGGGACTCGTTGGTGTGTTTTGGGGTTGCGAATACGTTTCGTCTACCACTGGTGAGAAAGTTTTCTCAAACTACTGGCCCGGTTCTGGCGCGGATGCTAATTTCCCCGTCAAAGCTTTTGTGTATGATAACCCGATGCAATCATTTGTTATCTGTTCCGACAGTACGTTAACAAGTGAATCAGCGGCAAGAGCACATGTGTTCGCAAATGCTAACTTCGCAGCGGGTCAAAGTGGTTCAACAACCACGGGTATCTCTTCTGCTACGTTGGCTGTAGGCACAATCGCCACCACTGCAAATTTGAACTTGAGAATTATGGGCATCCAAGATGACCCTGAAAATCAAGACTTCACTGCGGCTGGTATCCCTGTAATCGTTCGTTTGAACAATTCCTTCAACTCCGCCAATGGTGCGGCTGCTGGTGGTACTGTTTCAACGACTGGCGTGTAAGGAGACTGAAATATGGCTATTTCTCGCGCACAACTAGCGAAAGAGTTGGAACCCGGTCTCAACGCCCTGTTTGGTATGGAGTACGATAGGTACGAAAACCAACATGCAGAGATCTTCACAACAGAATCTTCTGATCGAGCATTCGAAGAAGAAGTAATGTTGAGTGGTTTCGGAGCAGCCCCAACCAAGTCGGAAGGTTCTGCTGTAAATTTTGACGACGCTAACGAAGCATACACTGCTCGTTACAACCACGAGACCGTGGCACTTGCCTTCTCAATTACTGAGGAAGCAGTGGAAGACAATCTATATGATCGTCTTGGTTCACGTTATACTCGTGCGTTGGCTCGTTCAATGGCACACACAAAGCAGGTTAAAGCTGCTTCAATTCTGAACAACGCTTTCACAGCAGGTGCTTCTGCTGGTGGCGACGGAGTTGCATTGTGTGATGCGTCACACCCACTTACTTCGGGTGGTACGTTTGCTAACGAACCAGGAACTGCGGCTGATTTGAATGAAACATCTCTTGAAGATGCTTTGATCAACATCGCAGGTTTTGTTGATGAGCGTGGTCTCAAAGTTGCTTTACGCGGCACAAAGTTAGTCATCCCACGTCAGCTACAGTTTGTTGCTGAACGTTTGATGGTATCTAACTTACGTGTTGGTACAGCGGACAACGATACGAACGCACTAAGATCAATGGGAATGTTACCAAGCGGTTACGCTGTTAACGACTTCCTAACTGATCCTGATGCATTCTTCATCATGACAGACGCACCTCGTGGATTTGTCCACTTTGAGCGTATGGCAATGTCCACTGGTATGGAAGCTGACTTCGATACTGGTAACATGAGATTCAAGGCGCGTGAGCGTTACTCATTTGGGTTCTCAGACCCACGTTGTGTTTTCGGTTCACCCGGAGCATAATTTATGTTATAGTGAGATAGTCTTTTTGCAAAGATTTACTCTCTCAATGACTGGGGCAACTTAGGTTGCCCCTTTCTTTTTATATTTCCTGTGGTATAGTGATGTCATCCCTGACAGTGACATGGTGTTACTGACATTAACCCAGACAGGAGATCGACATGGGTACAACAACTTTTTCTGGTCCTATCAGAGCAGGTAATATAAGAAATACAACTGGTACTACAGTTGGAACAAACATAGCCAACGTTGGCTATGTTGTAATGGTTCAGCAACATGTAATGGATATTTCTGGCGGTGCTGTTGCAGCGGAAGCTACAAATATAGTAATCCCCGCTGACTCAAAAATCGTAGACATAATTATCGATTTAGAAGTAGCTGCTAACGCTACAACAAATATTAGTGTTGGTGATAGTGTAGGCGGTCCAGCAACTCTCGTTAATGCGGTAGCATCTGGCACAACCGTAGGTATTAAACCGTTAGGTGCTTCTGGTGGTGGTACACTTACATGGAAGAACACTGGTGCAACCGATTTAAAACTAACAGCTACTGCAAGCGCAGCTACGAATGCGGGATCAGTTGTTATATCTGTAATGTACGCTCAAGCGTTTAACGCCACCGTTCAACCTTAATAGGAGACTTAAATGGCTGCTTCTATATTTACAAAGACAGCTACTGGCACTGGAGACCTACATACAGGCAGGACTCGTTTAAAGGCTTTCTATGTAAAGACAGCCTCAAGCGGGTCCCCTCAAGTAGTTTTCAAGAATGGTAGCGGTGGAGCAACGTTGTTAGACATGGTGTTCAACACCTCGGATGACGCACAGATATCTATACCTGATCATGGTATCATCTTTGACGATGACTGCCATGTAACCCTAACTAACATCACTTCGATAACCGGATTTTTCGGGTGAGTGTAAAGGAGATAAAACATGGCTGACGCAGCTACAGTAGTCATGAAGACTACGATTCTACCGGACGAGATAGCCAAAACTATCGAAGCCACAACAACAGTCAGCCCTGCTGACGCAAATGACAAGTGGTACTACAAGTTTACTTCTGTATCAAACGCAAGTTCAGATTTAATGGCTGGATATTACTTAGACTATACAGCACAAGATGACGATACTGCACCACTAGCAGTAGCGACAGCCGACAAAGTAAAGTTTATTTACATCAAGAATGTCGATCCCGATAGCCGTAGTATCTATGTTACATTTGATGCAGGAACAGTTTCTTCAAGTTTAGCTCAAGCTGTAACTATTGGTCCTAACGAGTCTTTCTATGGTAGATTTCCAAATGCAACAGTTGCTGACGTACACGCAATTTCTTCTGCTTCTACAGCGCAAGTAATTGTATGTGCATTACTGGATGACGTTGCATAGGGATTAGCGTAATGGCTAAGATCGACAAGTCTAAGATGAAATGCAACAAGCCGAAACGTCAGGTTTCTGGCGGCAAGAAGTTTGTTGTAAAAGCTTGCGATAAAGGCAAGGAAAAGATTGTTAGATTTGGCGATGCCAATATGACTATTAAAAAATCAAACCCTAAACGGCGAAAGTCGTTCAGGGCCAGACACGGTTGTGACAAGGGCACATTGGATAAGTTAAAGGCCAAGTACTGGTCTTGCAGCATGTGGTAGAACAAATGGATAAGAACGTTCAGCTTTTATTTTGGGGCGCGGGGTTATCTCTTTCATCCGTTGGTCTTATCTGGATGATTACTACTCTTGTTACTGTAGACAAACGAACAGAGGTTATGGATGTAAAGATCGATCACCTGGTTCAGTCGGTCGAAGCATTATCGGAAAGGAAGTTTAGTTTTGATAAGTCGTGGACAAACATCATTCCAAGTATCCAAGTCACCTCGGAGACGAACTAATGGCAAAGAAGAAATCAAAAAAAGACGCATGTTATCACAAGGTAAAAGCTCGGTACAAGGTGTGGCCCAGCGCCTACGCTTCGGGGGCACTCTCAAAGTGTCGCAAGGTAGGAGCCGCCAACTGGGGAAACTCTACTAAAAAAGCTGCTGAAGGTGGTGTAATCTCCGCTATTGATAATCCTAAACGACCGCCAAAAAGAAACTTCAGAGATGGTGGCGGATTTATTGCTGCTGGTTGTGGTGATGTCAAAGAGAAGAACCGTAAGGTTACGAGGATATTCTAATGGCAAAGAACTCCCTTCAAGAATGGTTTGGACAGAACGATGGTAAGGGTTGGGTGGACTGTAAGACAGGAAAACCCTGTGGTCGTCAAAAGGGCGAGAAGCGGAAAGGCTATCCTGCTTGTAGACCTACAATGGCGCAGTGTACTTCTGCGGCAAAAAAGAAGAAGTCTTCTAAGCGAATAAGTTGGAAGGCTAGTGGTGGTGGTTTGGTTGCCACAAGAGGCGTTAGAGTTTTCTAAAGGAGAAGCACTATGATGAAGAAAAAAGGTTACCGTGGCGGCGGTAAGATGAAGACCAAGGGCTATAAGGCTGGCGGTAAGATGAAGACCAAGGGCTATAAAGCTGGTGGTAAGATGAAGACCAAGGGCTATAAGGCTGGTGGTAAGATGATGTCTAAGGGTTATAAAGCTGGCGGAAAAGTAAGAATATTCTGAACAGATGCCATACCTACAAAGCAACATACCTTATTTTAAGGCTTGGGTTCGTCGTGAGTACACCCATAATCATGAGAAATATCACGGCGAGTTTCTCCATGCTATGGTGGTTGCAGTTACAACCATACCGAATAGATCTCTAAGTTTTCAAGTAATCTTTACAGGATGTGAAGCTGAAGACCAAGAGGAAGACACGATTCACGGCGGTGCGATGTGGGCTAGAATGCCTATAACTGCCTTGGTCGCAGACATACCTTTAGAAGAATGGCCTGAACCCATGGCGACACATGACGCACAGCCTTGGGATTGTTCTTCTCATAATCATTCTGTTTACGTTATGGACAGGGCTACACCTTGTCCTTGGTTAGCTAAGATCAATGGTCAGATGTTTCCTGCTAAGTATTTGTTTACTGTGGATTACACTGAAAGCGAGATTGGTGATGACCCTGCACAGCATAAACAGAGTCATGTTCTACAGCTTCTAGATGCTGGAGAGTGGACGGGTAATATTGTTGCGTTACCAAATAATCGAGTGCGCGTAACGCATCCAGCTTGGTTTGCGTTGGGAGAGGGTGCGCCTGATTTTAAACCGTCTCAACATATACACTATTCAAAAAGTGATTTAGACTATACACTAGATGTAAATCGAGTGTTTGATAATCTTTATAATGAGGATAATGACGATGGAAAAGAAGAAACCGATACCTGAAGGTCCTAAAGGAAAAGGAATCAAAGCTTTAAAAGAAAAAGCTCCAGAGGTTGCTGCTCGTATGGGCTATAAGAATGGTGGCGCTGTTACGGTAAAAACCAACCAGAAACCACATATGAGTTAAGCTATGGCAACTTCAGGATCAAGAGACTTCGAACTCGATGTAGCTGACATCATCGAAGAAGCGTATGAAAGATGCGGAATAGAGGTTCGTACAGGCTACGATGCAAAGACTGCTCGTCGGTCTCTTAACTTGATGTTTGCAGAATGGGCGAACAGAGGTTTGAATCTTTGGACTATACAGCAAGCAACACTCACTCTTACTAAGGGCCAAGCCCAAGAGACGTTGACACCTGATGTGGTTGACCTTCTTGAAGTGGTATTACGACGTAACGGTACAGACTTTGAACTGAGCAGAGTTAGTAGGGGCGAGTATTTAACAATCCCCAATAAAACTACGGAAGCTCGTCCAAGTCAGTATTACTTTGACAGAAAGATTGACCCCGTTATTAATCTCTGGGCTACTCCAGAAAACTCAACAGATCAGATAGTTTATTATTATGTGCGACGAATCGAGGATGCTGATACTCTTACTAATACTACTGATATGCCTTTTCGTTTCTATCCTTGCATGGTGGCTGGACTAGCATATTACCTAGCTATGAAACGTGCACCAGATCGTATCCAGTTGTTGAAGTCTGTTTACGAAGAAGAGTTCCAACGTGCCTCTGATGAGGATGAAGATAGAACACCTCTAAAACTACAACCTAGTATACAATACTTGAGGGTCTAATGGCGTTTGCGTCCGGTAAAAAAGCTTTTGGTATATCAGATCGATCAGGTTTTCGGTATCGACTTAGAGATATGCGTAAGGAATGGAACGGACTACTTGTTGGTAAAGACGAGTTTGAAACAAAGCATCCACAGCTTAGATCTCCCCGCACAGGCGCAGATCCTCAAGCGTTAAGAGACGCCCGTCCAGAAACAGGCTTGGCAGAACAAAGAGCTTTTCAATATGGGTTTAATCCTGTTGGTTTTAAACCTTTACCCGGGCTAATTGATGAAAATGATCTGCTTGCTACTGGATCAGTAGGGACAGTAACGCTTTTCTTTCCAAAAACTTTGGGTTCTCAAGCTACCGGGTCAGTAGGGACAGTAACAGTTCAACTTCCCACGGCCTTAACACAGGCTGTTACAGGTTCTATCTCTACAGGTTCGACTGCTTCTGTAACGCTATCTACTAACGTTACAACGTTTTACATTAGTGTTGCTAATCCGGGTAGTGGTAATGTTTACTATGTCGGAGGAACCGTGCAACAAACAGTTAATCTTTTAGAGGGTAGTACATACCGTTTTGATCAGAGTGACTCAAGTAATAGTGGTCATCCTTTGCGGTTTTCAACGACTTCTGACGGGACGCACAACTCAGGCGTGGCCTATACCACGGGGGTCGTTACAAACGGAACACCGGGCAGTCTTGGAGCCTACACGGAAATAACGGTAGCATCAGGTGCTCCGACGTTGTATTACTATTGTACCAACCATTCAGGTATGGGAGGCCAAGCGAACACACCATGAGTTTTACATACGACAGTTTGAAACAAGCAATACAGGATTATACGGAAAACTCGGAGACGACTTTCGTAAACAATCTTCCTATTTTTATCAGAGCCACGGAAGAGCGCATACTTAAAAACGTGCAGTTGAATTTGTTTATGCGGAACCAACAGGGTGCGATGTCCGCCAACAATCAATATCTAGGTGCGCCTAGTGATTTCTTAGCCCCATTTTCTTTAACACTTACAGACTCTGGCAAGAAAGAATTTCTAGAATTTAAAGACTTATCTTTTATTGAAACATTTAATCCCGATTATACTGCTACGGGTAAACCCAGGTACTATGCCCAGTTCGACGTGGGCAATTTTATTTTAGCACCTACTCCTGATGCAGCGTATCCTGTAGAGGTTCAGTATTTGTTTAGACCTGCTAGTTTAACATCTGGTGCAGGAACAGCTACATCTTGGTTAAGTGAAAACGCAGAGCTTGCAATGCTTTACGGATCATTAGTTGAGGCGTATACCTTTATGAAGGGTGAGCAAGATATAATGGCTCAATATAATCAACGGTTCAATGAATCTGTGATTGGGTTAAAAATGCTTGGAGAAGCAAAGGAAACTACACAAGAGTATCGTGTAGGTAGAGTAATGAGGCCGAAACAATAATGTTTAAATTAAACTTTGACGTACCAGACGATCCTATCGTCACGGTAAAAACAACTAACAATCGAGGATTTACTCCCGATGAAGTTGCAGAACGTTGCGTTGAGAAACTGATAAGCGTGTCGGATACCGCACATCCCGCTATCAGAGATCAAGCAAAAGCGTTCCAAAAGCACATGGAAAAAGTGGTTGCATTTTATATGCGTGAAGCTATTCGCAGTGACCGCACAACCGTGTATAATGCCCTTAAAGATGCGGGGCACCCAGAATTGGCTGATGCAATAAGGAGATTATAACATGGCGATTACTCAGGCAATGTGTACGTCTTTCAAGAAAGAACTTCTTGAGGGCAAGCACAATTTCACAAACGGGCAACATACGTTTAAACTTGCTCTATTCACTTCATCTGCATCTTTAGGTGCGGCTACAACTGATTATGCTACTGGTAACGAAGTAAGTGGTACAAACTACACTGCGGGTGGAGGAGCGTTGACTAACGTTACGCCAACTTCGAGTGGTACGACTGCCCTTACAGACTTTGCTGATCTTACGTTTTCGAATGCTACGATCACAGCAAACGGTGCAATGATTTATAACACCACAACTGCTGGTGGATCTGGTACTACGGATGCTGTAATTATTTTAGCGTTTGGTGGCGATAAGACATCGACTGCTGGTGACTTTACTATTCAGTTTCCAACAGCGGACGCGAGTAACGCTATTATCCGTATCGCCTAAACAGGCGTAGTACTATGGTAGCAATTTCGGGTTGGGCGCGAGGCACATGGTCCCAAGGGACTTGGGGCGAATCCCTTCCTGTTGT
>Ga0208134_1000452_pt1 | contig 27138 bp, 43 predicted proteins | sample VirMetDEL_Mar_31_FD_184515 | JGI IMG/M metagenome (GOLD analysis project Ga0208134, IMG submission 184515) | Aqueous microbial communities from the Delaware River and Bay under freshwater to marine salinity gradient to study organic matter... | ecosystem: Environmental > Aquatic > Marine >...
CCATTCATTAGTTTTTGTCTGTTTGGATTTGTTTGTGTATTATAGTTTCTATTTGACATTATCTTTTCCCCTTCATTGCTTTACCATAACCTCTTAATGCTTTTCCACAACCTTTAACTCTTCCACCAGATTTATAGTTTGTTTTTTGAAAGTCTCTCATATCACCTGCGTAGTTGTCTGCAGTTTTACTTTTTGGAAATATTGAAGCTATCATAGGTTTATTAGGTTCTTTAATTCCAGCAGCATTGGTATCTCTGTTTTTAGCTCTGATAGAGTTATCTTTTAATTTAAGGGGTCCGCCATCTCCAACACCTAAAGTTATTTTAGCTTTTTTTATAGGTGTAGATTTAGAATATTTAACACCTGAACCACCACTCATTATAGAATCTTTATAATCTGATTTTTTAGCTGTATCTTTTTTAGGTTTATTATCTTGAATAGTTGTGTTGGCACTCTTACCATCTTCAGTTGATGCTAAGTCTGCTTTATTTTTTCTTGCAGCCAATGCACCTGCTGTAATAACTCCCGCTAGTGCTGCAAGTCTTCTGTTTCGTTTTCTAGATTTTGCGCTCATAATATTTTTTCCTTAAAGTTATTTTCTTTTTATCAGATCTGTTGCCTTAAGTCCATAGACGCTTGCAATTACACCAACAAAAATTGTTTGGTACCAAAACGGTAAATTTCCAAAGTGTAGGAAGAATAACTCCATTTTCTCCATATGTACAGGATTATCTGACCATACTGACCATCCCAGCATTACAATGGGCACCGAGAGCAAAAGCAAAATAAATTCGTCCTTCCAATCCGAATTTCTCGATTCTAATAATTTTCCCTGGTAAGCTTCCTCACCTCGTGCCATTTTAGATGCATGCATTAACTGTGCATCAGACATAGCCATCTTCGTTCTCTGTTTGTTAGCGTATATTTTACTGCCTGCAGAAACGGCTAATTTGAGTGCCGAAATCCACATGAGTTAGTACCACTTAACGGAAGATTTTTTAGATGCTAGCATTCTCTTTTGGCCACCAACTTTATTAATAGTAGGTTGTCCTAAAGGAACTTTAACTTCTACAGCTTCTGAAAATCCATCTGAGTTAGTTTTATGTGTATTAGAACCATCTGCTCTAGGTGTATCTGATACAACAGGACCAACATAATTTGGATTGTTTTTTGTAAAAAAGTCTTTTGGTTTCATATTTTTCTCCTAAGTGATTATTGTATACTATCTTCGCGGACCTTTCAAGATCCTAACGTCCATTTGTTTCATCATGTCATTTTCTCTTTTAGAGTCAATACTCATTTGAGCTTTAGTTAAAGAAGTGTCTGCTCTAAGCTCTGCTAAGTCTTCATTTTGTTCTAATTTCTCATCAAACTGCTGTTGACCCATAAGATTCTTAGATTTTTCCATATTAATCTTTTCTTGATCCTGTTCTTGTCTAATATTATTATCCATAGCTTTTAAATCAAGTTCTCTAGCTTTTAATTTAGCAATTGGGTCTCCACCGTACTCTCCGGTAATTTTTGCTTCCTCATCTCTGAATTCTTCAGTAGATTCTGCAATTAATTTTGCTTTTCTAGACTCTAATGCCATAGACATTTGCATAATCTGTTGTTGGAACTGCGGATCTTGCTGCATTTGAGGATTTTGCTGTGCCATTTGTTGCATTTGCATCAATTGTTGTATCTCATCTCTAAATTCTACCTCTAATTGCTCTTGTGCCATTAGTGAAATGTGTTCAAAGATGTTTTTTTCTAAAGTTGCCATAACAACTGGTGAATTTCTTGCAACATTACTTGCCATAAAGTTTAAATGCGTTGTAATATGTGCTTGATGGTCCTGTCCTTTGAAAGCTTGGAAAGGTTTATTAGACATTGCTAAAATATTTTCAGTTGCAGGGTCCACTGGAGACGGTTCTACAGGGGGTGGTAAGATTGCATCAATGTTTTTTACACCGATTGCTTCATACATGTGTCTGTAAGCTTCATATAAATTATGCATCTGAGGATTAGACTGTGCTAATTGTAATTCAGTTTGTGCAAGTGATATTCTTTGCGATTGAGAAAAGATATTAGGGTCTGCAACAGGGATAATATCTACTTTGTCATCAAAATCTGCAACCTTAATATTTTTTTGTCCACCTACAACATCATATGGATATTCAGGGGGTAGATAAGTTTTAAAAACTCCTGCTAATAAATTAAATTCACTTTTCATAGCTACATATAATCGTTTATGTATTGCTGACATGACTCTTGAACCTCGTTCTAATAGAGCTATGGTCGTTCCAACAGCTGCCTGTTGATTGCCATCCCCGACCTGCATGTCAGCGATGGAGGCAAATCTTTGCCCTGCCGCAACCACTGTACCCATCAACTGTAATAAAGTCGCTGAAGGTTCTTTAAATGGTAAAGGCATAAATGCATCTTTGATGTTTCCACCAGGTGCATCGACATCTCTGAATTCGCCGGGCTGTATAGATTGAGCCTCGTCTCTAACACGTATTCCACGTTGTTTGAATCCTGAAGGCAAGTTACTTAAAGTACCTGCATCCAATAATTGTCTTAGTGCAGTAGTCGCCGTTCTTGACAAACCACCGATCATATGAATTAAACCGAAACCATAAAAACCCATTCCAGGTAAAAATTTAAAGTGTACAAAATATTCTTGTTTTTGTTTACTTGGATCTTCTGCTTTGTAGTTTCTTCTAATTGATAATACTTCTCTACTTCCAAGTTCTATTGTTACAATGTATGGAAGTTTAATTCCTGTGTCTTCTCCAGTAGAATCTTTATCTTCGAAGCCTTCTAGATCTAAGTCTGTGTGTATCTCTAAAACTGTAAATACATCTTCGTCTCTAGTTCTTTTAACTCCTTCTAATTCTCTCTCTTTTTTCTCTACTTCTGTTTCTTCATTGTAGCCAGGTGTTAATTCTATATCAACATAGAATCCTGCTACTTGTTTTTTTCTTAAATCATTCTCTGACATTTTAATAACATGAATTACAGACTCTGCATCTTCTAAAGATGTTGCAGTATAGGGTACTAATAAATCATCGGCAGGAACAAACTTTGAAACGGCTCTACCTAATAGTTCATCGTAATAAACTTTTTTAAATGCAGAGCCGCTGAGAGGCAGATAAAAGAGCATTTGATCGAACTCGGGTTCATACTCTTTCATTACATCCATGAGCTGATAGTTCATGAATTCTTTGACTCTGACTGACTGGTCCTCTTTTTGTCTATTAGCTAAACCAATAACTCTAGTATGTACGGGTCCAGTAGCCGGTAGTAATTCTTTGTAAGCTTGTGCTTGAAATTGTGTAACAGCTTCAGCTAATACTGGGTGTGTTGCACCACTTGCTCCTTGAAACGGTTGTGTTGGGTTTTCATATTTAAAACCTAAAAGATCTAAACCTTTAGTATAACTATCTTCCCAATCTTTTCTTGCTGCTTTATAAGTTTGATAATTTTCTGAAAGTTCTGATCCTAGTTTACCTAAAACATCTTCAGGTAATAATTCTGCTAAGTTGTCTCCGTGACCTTCTCCGCCCGGTTGATTAACGGCTGATGGATCAAAATTAATTGTAGCACTACCATCTTCTTCTTGGACAACGTCAATATCTTCAGGTCCAACTTGTGCTTCAGCTGTTTCTTGTTCTGATATTGCTACTTCTTCGTCGCTAGGTGTTTTAAGTTCTGTCTCTACGTTTGGTAGAGCTTTGTCCATATCTGCCATTTATATTCTCCGAGTTCTCTATTGTTGTACTTTGTTTTAAAGGAACATTCAACCCCTGTGAGTCAGGTCCTTTTAATGGTGGGATTTTATCAAATTTAACATGTTCCATGTTTTTAACAAGGTTTTTATTTTTAACCGTCATCGAATAACCCCCTTCCTGCTTTTTTGTTTTGATACATTTCATATCCACTAACACCCGCAGATAAAGCTAGACCCGGTATTCCAAATCTTCTTGATACAGTCTTAAGTGTTGTTGGACTTATACCTAATCTCATAATATTTGACACTGTCGGTCCAGCGAATCTTGTTGCTTCTTTTGATAAAGATCCCGCAAACGCAGGGCCTAAATAATTTAATGGGTTTGTTGCAATCTCGCCTGCTGAATCTCCATCAGCGATTTGTTGACCGATGTATAAAGGCTCTAGTGCTAACATCCCTAACGGTGTTCCCGTAGCCGCTAATCCTTTTCCCAGGACCCCGGACAAGGGACCAAGGGCTGCTCTAACTGGACTAACTCTGTTTTTAGGAATAGGTAATTTATCTGCATCTAAACGGGGACCGCCTAAAGGACCTTTCCTAACTCCTGATCCAGTTCTTTGCCTGTATAATTCTGCTCCACCGGGTACCATACCTGCTGCGGTTACTGCACCGATAGCCGGTAGTTGTGCATCGCCGAACGCTGTACTTGGTTCTTCTAACGGAGTTGATACCGGTTGAGTCAACATATCAATTAACATATTCTTTTGTTGATCTTCGTTTGATAAATAAGTTGATGGATCATCATTTCTAAATTCTTTAACAAGTCCTGCAGTTGCGGCACCGGCTGCAGCGAACGCTCCAAACCTTCCACCTTTTTTGGCAACAGATAAAAATTTACTTGCTGCGTTTTTAAATTTATCTATTTTACTTGCATCTCTTACTAATTTTTCTGGTTCGTTTTGTATTGCATCTTCAACAGCATCTACACAACTTATTGTTCCACCATTTGCTTTTTTACTTCTAACTAAACCACAAATAGGTCCGTTTGCTGCTGCGTCTTTTCTAGCTAAATTAAATATAGTGCTTTCAATGTTTCCTCTAGCCATTACATCATCAAGAGATCCAGCTGCAGTTGCTTTGGTAGTTGCACCTGGAGAAGACATAATTTCTGTTGAAGTATCAAACCCTAAATCCATTACTCTTGGTTTTAAAGTGTCTGCATTAACATGAATTGGTTTTAAAATATTAGCTGCAACATCTCCTTGTTTACCACCTGTTGCTACAAGCTCCATTAATTCAAGATTTACTGCATCCATTTGTTTTTTTAAATTAGGTGTATTTTTTTTCTTCATTTTTTTAAACAAATCTAATTGCCTTTTATATAAAGGTTTCATTTCGTCATTTAAAACTTCAGCAACTTTATTATTTATATTAAATGGTTGTATGGCTAAAGAATCGATAGGGTAAGCAAACCCTAAATTTTTAGCTTGAAAAATATTTGCTGTGTGTGCAAGTTCATAAGATTTTCCTAAACCAGTTCCTTTAGTTACTTTAGTTTTAGCTTTTTTTAACCTGTCATCAAAAGTATATGTAACACCTGTTCTTTTTTCAGCTGCTTTTTTCTTACCACCAACATTTTTAGGACCTGGTGGTCCAGCTTTATAATCAAAACCTTCTGATATTAATTCGTCTCTACCCTTAGTCATCCATTTAGGGGTTCCGGCATTGGGTGCTCTATTTAATTTATATTCTTCTATAACTATTCTTTTAGCTTCAGATGGGATTTCACCATTCCTAACTAACTCTTTAAATCTATCTATTTTTTCTCTCTGAAGTTTAATTCTTGGTGCATTTGATATAAATAAATTTTCTTGGACACCGACCGTATTACCAATTGGGAATTTGTATCTATCAGCCATTACAGCTCCAGGATTTTAGCTAGTCCGCCTTTTGCATAACCGGCTCTGCCGCCATCAGCTAATTCATCTACAAACCTTGCAGTCAAAGGATCAAAAGCAGGTTCATCAGGTCTTAAGCCTTTAGCGTCTTCTACATTTTCTAAAACTCTTTTTGTAAATATTGCCATCTCTTCTGTTGTTCCACCATTAGGAATCATCTCAGCGATTCTTGGTCCAAAATACTTTTGTACTAGAACTAATGGATCACCCATTGCTCCTCCACCACCTTCAAAAATATATTTCATATCTTGTGCTGACATAACGTCTGTTAATGTAGTAGATGGATAGTCATCTCCAACTTTTAAACTATTAACTAAAAATTCTCTGGCTGCTCCAGTCTTAGCTGGAAGATCACCCTTCTCAACCGTTGCCATGATCCCTGTTGCCGCTTCCGTCTCATCCCTCATGCCTTGAACTCTATTTTCAAGTTTAGACATTAGTGGACTTGATTCTTCAGGAACACTAGCGGGATTTTTTATTGCATAAGACATACCTGATTGTCCTGGTTCATCCGCAATACTTGTAAGTTCTCCAGAACGATTTACAGGTCTAACATCTTGTGATGCTATTTCAGTTGCTTGTCGTTCCCCGATCCCTGATTTAGCTCTAACGTTATCTAAGTTCTTAAGACCTAGTCCTTCTAAAGATTCTAAGCCGCCACGAAATTTAGATGAAGCATCAACAACATTTTTTGCAGCTAACGGATCTAGAACATCAGCCATAATAGACATGTTATCAATTAATTTATTTAATTGGATATCATTTAGTTTACCCCCAACTGCATATCCTAACGAAGATTCAATATCCGGTAATATTTTTTCAATTCCAATAGTTGCAAATGATTCTGGGTTAATACTCTTTTGAAATAACATACCATCCTTGGGCCCGGAACCCAGGAAACTGACATTAGATTTAGTACCCATAAACTTAGAAGTATTTGCTCCAAGTTGCTTTCCTAACTGTAATGCGATTTCGATTAAGCCTTTAGCCATAGTATTTTATTTCCCCTTTAACAATCGGCTCATCTTTGTAGTCCTCAGGATGTCGAACCATACCACCCTGTCTAATTCTCATGATAGCTTGTGTTGTGCTATCCACATAGTCATCGTGTTCCCCAAATGGAAACGACGCACACTCCTCTACAACCTCTTGAGCAAAATGCTCATGCATAGGAGCCCATATCTTACCAGATTCAAATAAAGGTGCAACAGAATTCACACGTACATGTTTATCATTTCCACGGCTAGGGGTGAAGTTGATAACAGGTATATCCATCTGTCTAAGCTCATGGGTCAAAGGTAGTCCTGAAGCTTTTGCCTCAATGATAACCATATCTGGTTTCCAATCCAAATATTGCTGATACGCAACACGCCGGAGTTCTGGAAACTCATATCGATCTTTAAAAGCATCGAGAAGTATTATATTTTGACCATCTTCCTCAGTTTCAAATACACCCCACGTCGTTATAGCTGAGTAATCTGATTTTGTGCCTTTGGTAAAAGCGGTGTCATAACTTTGAATAATGTAGTCTAAAGGGGGTGGATGCTTGGCTGTCCAGTCCTTCCACCATTCTCTTTTAATTAAAGCTCCCTCGTCCCCGGTCGGTTGTTGCATGTATTGTGCATTCCAGTTGGTAACGGGTATAGATGCTTTAGTCTTGAGTAATTCTTCAGATGTCCAATATTCAGGCCACACGGGTTTTCCATCGGGGAGCAGGGCCGGTAGTTCTACTACTTCCCATTGATCCGATCCTTCCTCGCTCTGTGCTTTTAATAATTGTCCGGTTACATCTTTCGTAGACCATCTAGTCATTACGATTACAATTGATCCTCCGGGTTGAAGTCTTTGTCTAGGTCCTGCTGTGTACCAGTTCATAGCTTTCTCAAAAGATTTACCATCTCCACGAATATCTTGTTCCTTGTGGGGATCATCAATAATTAATAGATTCGCACCACGACCTGTGATGGCTCCACCTACACCAGCTGCAAAGTATTCTCCACCTTGTTCGGTCTTCCATTTTCCTGCTGCCTGACTATCTTCCTGTAGTCTAGTTGGAAATAGTTCTCTGTAGTTTTCTTGGTCAACTAAGTTCTTAGTCTTACGACCAAAGTCAATTGCAAGATCGGCTGTGTGAGTTGCTTGAATAATTTTTAGTTTTGGATTTTTACCAATCATCCAGGCCGGCAATAAATAAGATGCAAACTCAGACTTGGTGTGTCTAGGTGGCATATTGATAATGAGCCTTTTGATCTTACCTTCAGCTAAGTCGTTAAATTTTTTATTAATAATTTTATGGTGAGAACCTTCAATGAATTCAGGCCAAACATATTTGACAAAACTTAAAAAATTTTTTGTAATATTTGGGCGAGCCTCATCCAAAGCTACGCTTCGTTCAAGTTCAAGTAGTTTAGCGCTTTCGTCTGGAGTCAATCCGTCCAGATTTTTTAAAATATTTTTTGGCATACAATTAATATGATTTCAAAACTTATACCTTAACTCTATGGATTAAGCAATAAAGGGTAAGCTTAGGATCCCTATTTATATAAAAAGGGGGTGCGATGTATACAAAGTTAATTACCATAGGCAACCGGTCTGGTACCTCTATTTTTTTTATTACTTGGGTGGGCCCGCCAGGGAGGGGGTGGGCCCTCCCGGTATATATGTAGGAAATTTTTTTCTTGACACACAAGATGTGGGGGTATGCACAAACAGCATTGCAGTTCTTGCATACCCTATAGGATATTCTGGGTTAGATTAACTCATTGTCATTGTCCTTGCTTGTTGGCTCATCATCAAAGTCAAAGCCACCACCAACAGATTCATATATCTCTATGTCCTTGAACCCTTGTTCTTGGTTCTCGGTCATCTGAAATCTACCCAAGATATTATTAACACGAGATAATGATTTCTCCATTGTTGTTATTCTATCTTCAAGATACTTAATCTTAACTTTCATTAGTTGCTCTTGTGTCATTGTTGTGGTTGCTGACATGGTCGTATCTCCTTTGTTATTGTGTTGCGTTCAATATACTCTGGTTGTGTGTTGTCGTCCCAATGCGCCCTATTCCAAACAGTTTGCCATGCGTTAGCCTCTGTTAATATTATCGGTTGCTCTACTCTACCAAAGTGATTGATTGCATTATCTCCATGAGTATGAAACCAATCTGTCTGACATTGTAGAGAACAGAAGTTGCCATTGCCATAATAGAAAGATGACCTCTTTCTAGTCTGGTTTGTTTTGCTACCCTTGACACCTCTCTTTCTGTCTTTGGTGTCATATGTATGACACCTAGTTCCTTGACAGTATTTCATTAATACCTCACAGTCCAAGAACCTTTTGCAGTTCTATAACCTTGTGCGTCCATATCAAAGTATGTCATCATATGGTTGCCAACTTTACTTGTGAAATATTTGCATTTCTCTGTCCAAGTTCCTTTCCTTGTAATTGTCTTTCCGTCCTTAGTAGAAAAATAAGTAATCATAAATTGTTTATGTAATATCATTATGAGTTCCTCGCCATATGTTCTGAAGCATTATATAGTTTTTCTTGTTCTATTTCTTTTTCCAGTCTGTCGCTTTCTTTTTGTAGCTTGTAAGAATAATCTTGGTTTTCTTTGATTATATCTAAAAGTCTATTTGATTGTTTTAGTATTGCATTTATTTCTGTACCTAGAAGTAATTGCTTTTGTAGTTTGTCTAATGTTTGCATTTTATTGCTTTCTTTGTTGTCTTATTAATATGGGATAATTATAGCATTATCCCACATCATAGTCAATAGCCTAAATTAATTAATTTACAGCTTCTGATTGCATAGCTTTTGCAATAGCTATTTTTTCCTCTCTAGTTTGTTTGACCTTATTTTTCATGCCCTTAATTCTATCAGCAAGATTTTTAGGATTAAAGATTGTTAGTCCCATGCTATCAGTTCTAATAATCTCACTATCTTGAATAGTTAAACCAAGTTCTGTTGCAAGTTCCAAAGCCTCATCGAGATATTTATATCCTTTAAGCCCTATCTTAATCTCACTCATTTGGTTTTGTATGCTCTCTACCCATTGCTCGTGAGCAATAACAAAGTTTGCTTTCTGGTTTTTCCAAAAAAGTAATTGGTCAAAGTTTTCTTTTGTAGTCATAAGTTGTCTATCTCTACAATACTCTCTACCAATTAAGTCCATTGAATAGTCCTTGTCCCATTCAGCTTGGTAGCTTGTGTGGTTGCTACTACTCTGATGACCTATTCCAAGATACTTGTCATTAGCCTCTGTTATTTTTCTTTGGTATGGGTTATTACTATCCTTATCTTTCATCAAGATATTTATATCTGGGTTGCAATCTGGTTGTGCTTTTAATTCATCTCTGAAATAAGCATAAGCAAATTGGTTTCCACTTTGTCTGGAATTGCTACCACTCTGAACTGAACCGTCAACTTTGAAATCAAAGTGTTCCTCTACTTCCATTGGTTGACCTTTAGCCTCAACTACATCTCCATTGTAATTAAGTTTATCCTCTGTTCTTGTAGTCATGTATGCAACATGGAAACAACTGTCTGGTGCTATGGTGTTGACATTGTCGTATTTTTTTTGCAAGTGCCATGCCATATCAACATCTTCTTGTGGATAGTTTTCTCTACCTATCTCATACATTAAGTTCCAAGTCTTATCTTGGAGAGGTTTTATTTGCTCTCTTAACTGCAAATATTTTTCTTTCTCAATAGTGTTCTCTTGGTCAAGTCCAAGTTCTATTCTTTTGGCTATCTTGTTTCTGTATTCTTGGTTAAGTCTTATTCTATGTTTTTTGTCTGTCATGTTTCCTTTTTTTTGGTTAATTTAAAATAAATTTATATTAGCTATTGACTTCCTTGTCAATAGGATTATATAAGATATATAACAGAAAGAGGAAATATGAAAACAGAGTACGACACAGTAAAAGAAATCTTAATTAAGCATGATGTATTGCACAAGGACATTGACCAATTAGATGACCCTATTCTTATGGAAGATTTATATAAACACTTTCAAGAAGAAATGCCTTATGGAACACAGAAAGCAAGAACAGGCGACCCTGATGAATATATCTATAACAAGTTAGAAGATTTGGGATTACCATTGGGGGAACAACAATTATAAAAATTTGGGGGGGAGATAAGCTAACTGCAAGGTATAGCCTAAAGCCCCCAAACTTAAACACAGGGTGACGTGTTGAATATCCAAATTGCAATTTGGGTATTGTAAGAAGTACAGGTGATATGGGAATTAACCTCCACTACCTGACACCCTGTGGTTGAAATTTTTCGCCTTAAAAAAAGGGTGGGCCCTCCCCGTTAAGCTCAAGCCGCAAGCAAGGGCTCAGGCGGCAAGCTGGCAAGCTTGACAAGGGACCTGGGATAGTATAGGATTAAAAAAACAACAGAAAGAGGATAATATGAAAATACAAGACATAATAGAACCAGCAAGACATTTGCCATTTAAAATAATGATCACAGATCCAGCGTCAAAGCATGCGATGGAAGAGATTAAGAATCCATTCAGTGGCGAGTCCTGCCAGCTGCCCCGTTACGCGGTGGCTGTGTATGATACAATTAAAGGCGCTGAGCTGCTGGAGGATGGCGCGACTATGCAAAAAGGATTAACCTGGTTTCAAAAGTATTTTACGGACCAGTACTACGTCCTGTTAGATTAATGAAATTCCTGTCTGTTAGGAACCGGGCCCCAAGTACTTTTATGTCAAAGGGGCCTGGAAAAAATAAAAAAAAGGGTGGGCCCTCCCTGATGAGCTCAAGCTCACAAGCTGGCCAGTTGACAAGCTCACAAGCTTGTGATATAGGATATTATAAGATTAAACAGAAAGGATAATATGAAAGTAAAAGACGCGTTAAAGATCACAGACTCATTCACCAAAACCAGCAAGATGCCCGGGCTAAGTTACAGCCTGCCAGCGTGGGCCTGTCAAACAGGGTCCAAGCTCCGACTAGTTCCGACTTCTCCATGCTTTGGATGCTACGCCCTGAAGGGTAACTATACCAGGTACCCAGCAATCAAGGCGGCCCAGTACAGGCGACTGGATGCAATTAAAAACCCTTTATGGGTTGAAGCTATGGCCGCGGTGATCAAGCGCCAGAAGTGGTTCAGGTGGCACGATGCCGGAGATATTCAAAGCGTTGAGCACATGCAAAAAATTATAGAAGTTGCGAAGCTTACACCTGACACCCAGCACTGGCTACCGACTCAAGAAAGGCAATATTTGCCTAAGCCTGAAGACGTACCGGCTAACTTAATTATAAGACTGTCAGCTGCTAAGGTTGACGGGACCGCTGGCAATGCCTGGACTCACAGCTCAACGGTTGTGACTGATGGCGCGCCAAGCTGCGCGGCACCTGACCAGGGCGGCAAGTGTTTAGATTGCCGGGCTTGTTGGGATAAAGACGTCAAGAATGTATCATACGGAAAACACTAATTATATAGGCTGGTCAATGCATGCATTGACCATGGCCCAGGGTGGGCCCTCCCGTGAGACCGCAAGCTCAGGCCGCAAGCTTTCAAGCTTGACAGGTCCCTGGATCTGGGATATAGTAGGATTAAGAAAAATGAAACGCGCACTTATGCGCAGCTCAATGCGAGCCGCCCAAGGACCGTGGTTACGAGACGAAAATATTGCTCCAGGAATTGCTCGGCACTGGAGGCCACGGCCCCGGGTCATCACTTTAGTCTACAAGCTTTCGAACCAACCCACACAGTCCGCAAGCCCACAAGCCAAGGGCTCAAGCTTCAAGCCAGAGGCCACAAGCTCCAAGATCCTGGAACCAGGGTACAAGCGCACAAGCTTAGGGTCCGGGGACCCGGCAACAAGGACAAATGAATTTTTTGGATGCTTCACGAAAAAGGCGATTTGGTGGGGTGAAAAGCGAATTTTATTAACCTTTGTTAACTTAAGCTCAACCAGGAAGAAGTTCCCAAAATTATTATACCCCAATATATCAGGAGTACCGAATAAAGCCCTATTTTCAAGCCTTGTCCAACTAATTTTACTTTTAAATCTTTTAAGCTCACGCCACAAATCCTTCTCTAATTTCACAGGTTGACTGCCTTAGAGTTTTCCGATGATTTTACCCATCTTCCATGTACCACCTAGAGCTTCGCCTTTGATATTTATTCTGTGCGTATCTCTATCACCAATCATACGATTCTCCAACAACTGAATTTCAGATACGTCAATTTTTTCTCCGTTTGACATTTCAATCTGGACTCTAGCGTTTTGTGCGTGCGGTGATGTTAAAAATTTGTTTAAAACTTGAGCTAATTCTTTTCCTGTCATGACTTGTATTTATATAAGATTTTCTGTATAAAGCAAGTATGACAAAAGATATTGTTAAAAAGAAGGCAGCCTACCCGACTGAGTTGACTGAGATGCAACGTAGATTCTGTGAGTATCTTATTATGAATGAAGGTAGAACTACGAGAAAAGATGCTGCTATCAAAGCAGGATATGCAGAAAAATCAGCAGCACAAGAAGCAGCCGGACTGATACAGAACCCAAAGATTCTAAAATACTTACAGGCTAGATCTAATGAGATTAATAGATCATTTACTGTAACCAAAAATAATTATGTAAGACGTCAACAAATACTATCTCAGACACTAGTAGATCAGGGTAAGATAGAGAAAGCATTAGGGTTCGAAAACTTAATAGGTAAAGCAACAGGACAATTTGTAGATATACATTTACATGGAAACATCAATGATATTACTAAAGCAGAGAAATTAGAAGAGATCAAACGTATTAAAGAACTTCAAAAAGATAGATTAGCTGCTATGAAAGAAATTACAGTTGAACCAGATGAGACTAATGAAGTTTCGTCATCTTTAGAACACAAGAAGTCGGAAAAACAGAACGTTCACTAAACGTAATCGTACCATCATCATCAATATCATAACCAGCAAAGATTTTTACAGTCTTATCATCTTTACTAAATAAATAACCTTCACTTACAGGTGTTGCCAGCTTCATATTGTTAAACTCTTTCTCACTACCCCAACCGCCTTCAGTAACGATATCACACCAATCAATTTTATATCTACTGTACGGAAACTTAACCTGTTTTTTTACAAGTTTAGGTTTAGCATAGGTATTTAATTGTCTGGATTTCTTTTTAGGTCTAGTCATAAAATATGTATACTACCTTTTTATTGATTTTAAAAAATAAAAAAAAATAAATCATTGAAGAAAAAGTCCCTTAGTTTGTTGGTATTGCTAGCTTATTTGCATGTGCCAGATTGTAGCATAAAATGGAAAGTTGCTTAAATGAGCCTTCTTATTCAATACTTTTTCAGAAATTGTATCTTTTGTATCCAATTGTATCCAGCTCCAGGTTACAAATTTGAGCGATTAAGTGTTGGTATACAACACTTCTAACTTTTGTACCTTTTGTACCCGGTTTTAAAAAATAAAAAAAAAAAAAATAAAAAATCATTGAGAAAATGGTATACAAAGGTTACAATTGAATTTAATGGCTATTTTCCTCATCTATTCGCTAAAAATTGTATCTGAAGGCATTCTAAATTTGGATACAAAAGTTACAATTGTTATGTACCAACGGTTATTCGCCCAAATTTGTATCTTGACCCTGTTTTGCTTGTGTTATTTGCTTATAATACTGATCGCATTTACGCAAGAATGCGTGTTGGTGCTTTACGAACTCACGTCCAGATACCTCAAACTTCTGAAACATAAAATCTTTAGTACACATTAGAACGATTCCAGACTGTATCCTGGTCCCGTATACCTGGTTATGGGCCATCGCGTAGGCTCCTAGTTGTTCAAAGTAATCTTGAACCCATTCTCTACGTTTTGGTTTATTAGATTGTTTAAAGTCTAGTATGGCCGGTTGACCCTGATAAATTCCTACTACATCTGTTGCTCCTGCGTACAGGTCCGGGTAATATAACGTAGTCTCCAATCCCCACAACTCTTCCAGGTCCCCGAGCCCTGATTCTATAATCCTGTTCGCCATAGTCTCAGCTTGACGCCCTAATGGTGTTAGGTCCTTGTACCCTGTGCCATCAAGATAGTGTTCTAAATAAGTGTGCATAGCAGTACCACGCGCGGCTGCTGTGTCCCTGATCTCATCAGCGGCTTTGTCGCCCATTTTTAATTTCCACGCAGCAAGAGACGCCTTTTTCTCTGGAGACTGACACGCTGATAATATTGTAGTCACCGATGGTAATTTGTCCCCTCCTATATCATAATGCCGCCCACCGTTAATTACTGATCGCATAGACTTAGGGTAGGTAAACTTTTTATTTATTTTCATATTCTAATAATTTTTTCCCTATAGTTTCAAATTTTTTATCCATTTCTTCCATACTCAAACTAAATAGTTCAAACTGATCGAGAATACCATCTAATTCATTAATACATTGATCAATTTTACCAATATTACTTTTAAGCATCCAATAATCTTTTACAAAATATTCTGAATCTTTTTTAGTATTCATAAGTACATAAAAAGCACCTCTAGGGTTTTTAGAAAAAAATACTAACCAAGTCCAAAGCCATTCTCTAGTATTTTTACGTCTAATTTTCTTTCTAAAATTAATATCTTTAATAGCTCGTTTACAATATTTAAAATGTTTTACTAAATCATAATACTCTTCTTTCTTAGGTTCTATGAAATTTTTATCAACTGTTTCAATGAAATTTTTTATAACACCACTCATTTCTTTTGTTTGTAGGGTACTCATTTATTTTCTTTCATTAATCTTGTGTAGCAGATTTTAATAATTTCTCTTGTAGTATTTCTTTCTGCTTACGTAACTTATCTAATTCCTGGCTCAAAGTTAAAATAGCCTTGCTTTGTAATAAACTATTCTCTCTCCATTGCTTACGTTCTTTCTTTAATAATTCTTGATCAATCATAATTTAATCCATTTCATCCAACATTTCTTTAACAGACTTACTGTCAAAGTAACTGTCTTTCTTTTTGTTTTTTATAACTTGTGATTTAAACTTAGGGGTCCTAACTTCCTTAGCCACAGGATTACCAAAGATTCTTTGCCAACCTTCATCATAAGCTTTGTTACTTGGTCTAGATTTACCATCCCAATTATCTGCTTTTATATTTTTCTTGGACATTACTTTTCTCCTCTCTTAGTTTTGTCACCATATAACTTTTGCCAGGACCAACTCGTCAAGTAAGTTGAGTAGTGATATATTCGTTCGAGTATATATCTTCTCATTAGACTCTGTTCTCCATATCTGATTTTTTATTCTTCTTTGAATCTACAAAATCTATAAATTCTTGGACTACTTCTTTTTTTCTATCTAAAGTCATAACTCCAGGTTTTAATAAACTTCTTATAAAATCCATGTTATGGGGGTTTCTTATAGAACAAAGTATATATAACCTGTACCTATGTCTAACTCCTTTTAAATTTTTATAAGTAGCAACTTTTTTATAGGTAGCTTTTATATTTAATTGCGACGCACTAATGGATATCAAGTTTGCTAGATATTGAGGGTCGCTAGAACTGATAGCTATTTTTAATGATTTTGAAATTGATGTTGGTTTAGACATAATTTGAATACCCCCATCTCCTTCCATAACGGTTGCTAAATAATGCGTTAATTCATCTTTAGTCCAGGTATTAAAACTCTTACTGCTAACAGTATCCTCTAAAAGAAGACCTGCAAATTCTCGTTTTTCTTCTTTTATTAAATAGGGAGATACGTTTTCAGTAAACCATTCTGCTTTGGGTCCACATAAACAACAACCAAACATTTTAGCTATATACTTCCCTCCTTCAGGAGTGACTGTATTAAATTCTCTATAACGTAAAGATGTTTCAAAGGTATCGGAGAATAATTCTACAGGTTGCCTATCCTTTAATCTTATCTCAGCAGTTCTTTGATATCTTTTTTGTTTTTTATTATAGTATGTTGTAAAACAACCGTCAGTGTCAAACCATCCGGCCCATTTAGCCCAATCTAGATTTGTGAGTTCTTTATTTTTTCTTTTAAAAAAATCTTCGTTTCTTTTTTTTGTTGCCCACGGGTGTTTAGTTACAACTGTCATATGTTTCCTTTTTATTTTTTCATCATTGTTTTTATATTATTGTTTTCTTCCACAACTTTGTCATACTCTTTTTCAAGTGCAGCGTATTTACCTTCTTGAGTAAGTATTGCTTCACCTGCCTTACGGCATTGTCGTTGTAGATACTCTTTCTGCTTCGTAAGATCTTCTATTTTTCTCTCTAGATCTCCTGGACCTCTGTTATCTTTAATTCGATCCATGTCTTGTTTTAATATCATGTTTAACTATCTCCTTTATTATTGTTGTGTACGGATTAAATTCCATTTTATTGCAACCTGTGAATACCGTCAGAATCAACAACAATGTTATCAACTTCATCTGCATTTACCTCACCTTCGCTTTCACACACACCACATTGAACTATAACTTCTTCTTTTGCCAGTTCGTACGGTACTCGTAGAAAACCATTACCCTTACAATTAGGACAAGGTACTTTATTTTTTAAGTTTGCCATTTAGACTCTTCACTTTCTCATTCACTAGAATGCTTATAGTTTGTGATCTACTTAAAACTGTATTAGGTACAAGTACCTTCCTTATCTTATCTATCATATGATAGTCTGCGTGTTTTAATGATACGTTTTTATATTTAGTTATGTCAGTCATTTTTCCTCTTTCATTGGTTATATAGGTTATATCCCATATTTTATATTAGTTGTCAACTTAATTCATAATGCACCAGACACATTCACTGATCAGGTGACTCAATGTGCCTGGCGACGTTCCCATAACTCCCCTCTTTGTATAGAGGATCAAAGCTTGTCGTACAGAGGCTAGCGCGAAGCTTTACGTGGACGCAGGTAATAGTCATTGTGCTCAATTTTATTTACAAATACACCCAAAAAAGAAACTACCATTTTTCATAACATATCTATTAATGTCACTATTATAAATAGTAAGTTTATTTCTAAGTATATCGCATAAATCAAAACAATCTTTCCAGATTTCTCCTGCAAGCAGGTCAACTGTTACGGGTACAACAAAAAACAGTCCATCTTGAAAAATAATTAAATCCATTAGTCCCCTGCCTTTGAGTCGTAGTTAGTTGTGCCCCAAGCTATTATTTTCTTGATCCCCGGTGCCTCAAGCTGTAGCTCTGCATAAGGTTTCCATTGTTTCTTAATCAAATTTAATTCTAAAATTAAATTAGACCATTGTTTTGCATTTATATTTTTACTTGTTATTGTTACTTTCTTCACTTGCTTTTATCCTCTCTAAGAATTGTATTCTTATTTCTATTGTTGTTGCTTGATCCAGGTATCCGTTTATCATATCAAAATAGGGTGCCAAAGAACCTTGATCAGGTGTTTCTGCACTTAACATCGTTGCTACTTTATTATGCAACTCATCTCTTAACGCAGTATTATATATTATTAGTTTTTTTATTTTCATAATAATCCTTTCATATTTATTCTAGGATATTATGATGTAATTGTCAACGCCCTTGGCCCTGATATTTTTTATGGCGATTGTTTCTTTTTTCTGATTTTGACTTAGATTTCTTATGTTTTCCGGGCCTTTTTTTAGGTTTATCCCGAGGTGCAAACTCTGCTCCTTTGGCCTTTTTCACTATTTCCAATCCTTAATAAAAAGTTTAGAGCCATCTGTTCTAGATTGCATGATTGGTAAATAACTTATTTTACCATTTACATGTTGCTCTAGATCTCCACCACACTCCATACATCTATAAAACTGAGAATCAATTCCAACTAATGTAGTAACTTCATTACATGTTGGACATTCACCTCTAACAATTTCTGCTGTAACCTTAAAATTTTTTTTCTTTTTCATTACTGACAACTTAAACACTCATCATTGTCTTTGTCTAAATCAGCCAGTGCTTCTTGTTTACATTCATCATTACAGAACATGTCAAACTCTTCTTTAGCTTCAAATTCTTTTTTACACTGTTTACAATTTTTCATTATTTACCTCTAACTGAATCGATGAAATTATAAACTCTTCCAAATTGTTTGTCAATAGACATCAAGTCCGACTGGATCATTGCTACTATTAATTGAAGTTCTATTAATGTAACTAAAGTCCATGTAGCAAGTCCCATTAAAATTGTACCTAGTAATCCTATCAACATTGTGTTAGTCTTTCTACTCATTTTTTCTTCTTCTTATTAAAAAAGCTTGCAACCCACTCACAAATATTATCCATCTTTGCAAAAAACTTATAAAAAAATCTATCAATCATTTGTAGGTACCGGTAGTGTTAAAAATTTATCACCCATTAATTTAATACCTGGGTTTTCTTTTTTATATTTATCTTTTAAACTATCCCAAGCACTTCCTGAATCTTCTGGCCTGTTATCAATTTCACTTGGTGTAATGCCCGTACACTTTGATACTAATAATCTAAAGTTTTCATTTTGTAATATACTAGGATTGCTATTAACTCTACTACACATCTTCATTAATTCTAATTGTTGTTTAAGTTCCATGTTCTCTTGCTGCACTTGTCTAAATTGTTTAGTACAAGCTGTGCCTATGTAATGTCTATAAGTTACACTAAGACGATCGTTGTCACTATTATTATCGTAATTATTAGAAATAGAATTGTGTCTGTAGTCGTTGTCTCTGTTTTCTGTTTCGATTCTGACATCGACTTCACCAGTTCTGCATGAGTTGGTTCCATCAGTTAAATACTCGTTTCTTGGATATGCCGGTTTTGCAAACAAAGTTAAACATATAAACATTACAATTAATAGTGCAGTAAATCTGTAATCCATCCTGAGACTCTCCATACATTACCTATTTAAATCCTTAATATCGTAGCTGTGTTCTCTAACTTGATCAGCTAGAGTTCTGTATAAGTTCTCTGCCATCTGCCACGTAGCTTCTGCTGACGATAGTCTTGTGTTCATTTCTGCAATTTTATCTTGAGCCATAGTTAAATCTCTTTCAAGATTAACAATATGAACTTCTGATGCGTTGATGGTGTCTGTTAGATTGACAACGTATTTAACGCCAGTGAATGTCCCGAACAAGACAGATGCTATAACCGGTACTAATACAAAATTCTTTTTGAATAGTTCTGCAATGTTCATAATTTAAATTCCTCATTTTTTTTCCTCGATTTCATAAAAGAAATTGTCGGTGTCTTCAGTCTTCCATTGGCCCGTGTCTTCTACGTTCCATTCATTAGTTTGAACTTTCCAATCTGGAATACTGTCCTTGACAGTAAAAGATGGTAAGTCCCAAATACATCTGTTATTGGGTTGAGCGGCATAATTTCCATCATCTAAAGCGATAATGTGTGCACACTTATGTTCGTGTGGAATTTCTGAGTGATCAGTATCTAGTATATTAGCATCTGGATGCGACCAGTCAATAGTAAAAAGATAAGAACCGTGATGCCATTTCTTATCTTTACCAATATATTTTCCTGAAGCTGCGCTTAGAATAGCCCAAGAAGTAACAGCAGGATGGTAACTAAAAGAATTCCAAAGCTCCAATTCATCCAATCGTCTGAGTGGGACGTTTTCGATTTTGAAACCACGTTGTATAAATGCGCTAATAGGCAGGCGATAGAATATTGCGCCGTTCTCCATGATAGCATGAAATAATATTGCACGGCCACCCATGCTGGTAATACCAAAGATAATACAATCTTCAACTTCTCCATGATGTTTTTTACAGTCATATAAATATTCCCTCCTTATTTGAGCATAGGTTGCTGGTATATTTGCATTTAAATAAGCCATTAATCGTTTATAGCTCCCCAGTTTTTACCAAACTCGTAATCTACTTTGTTTGGTACTTCTAGTTTAACAGCATTTTCCATAATCTCAATAATTTTTTTAGCTTGTGATTCATTCTCGATTGATATGTCAAGTTCATCATGTATTTGAATATGGGGTATTATACCCTCATTATGTAAGTCTAACATAGCTTTTTTAGTCATGTCAGCAGCACTACCTTGGATTAATTTATTTAAAGCTTTGTAAGTATAAGCTCTCTTGATCCCCGGTCCATGTTCCTGGAGTGCATCTTCATGCAACATAGCTTTATGCATACCAAAACTATTTGGTTCCCATAAATGGAATCTACATAGTCTGCCAAGTAAAGTTCTTATCTGACCACGTTCCTGTGCTCTGTTAGAGGCTTTATCCATAAGCTGTTTAACAAACGGTACTCTACCATGATAAGTATTAAACAATTCATTAGCCTTTTCTTTTGATACCCCGAGCTCTGCTTGAAGTTTAGTTTTACCCATACCATAAAACAATCCTAAGTTAATGGTCTTGGCTTGTGTTCTTTTAATCTCTGCCATGTCTGCCACTGTTTGGTGAAAGTCTGAGTTAGGGTCATCGTTGTAAGCGTCTACTACATCGTACACTGAAGGTAGTTTATATAATGCTGCGTAGTGTACAACTAAACGTGGTTCCTGTTGTGAGTAATCAAAACAACCCCACGTATGATTTTCTTCTGGAATAAATAATGATCTAATCTTAGGACCCAAATCTTTATTCCTTGCTGGAATCTGTTGTAGGTTAGGATTCTGATAAGAGAATCTACCGGTCACGGTACCACCGCCTGCATTTCTTAATTGGTTTATCTCTGCATGTATTCTACCTTTGTGTTCGTATTTTAAAATAGAATCTATAAAAGTTGTGTGTGCCTTATTAACTTCTCTAGCTTTAGCAATCATGTTGACTACAGGATGCTCGTGTTCTTGTAAAAAGTTTTTAGTAAAACTAGGTGCATCAGTCTTCTCTGTTCTATCAAATGGTATCTTTAAGTTTTCAAATACTTGTGCTATACTTCTTGCGGCCCAAATCTGTGGTCTAACATTTGTTTCCTTTTCTATCGCAGTTAGTATATCCTGTTCCTCTTTTATCAAAGTCTTTTTAAGATTTTGTGCACCTTCAACATCAACTCTTACACCTTTAAATCTCATATCAACTAGACATGGAAATAAATCTGTCTCTAAATTAAATACAGCATCTAAGTCTTGTTCTATAATTTCTCTTTTCATGTGTTGCCATAAACCAAACGTAGCTTCTGCATCACGTTCAGCATAAGCACCAACATTTAATGAAGGTAATTTATACATCTCAGATTTTGGGTCTATTCCCCATTGTGCTGCTGCCTCACTTAGGCCAGCTTCACTTTTACCATAACCATTATACTTCCATGACAAACTATTAAGATCATATCTAAATCTATTCTCATCAGTCACAGCTGCGGCTATCATTGTATCCACAATTCTACCATTAATTTTTAGTCCCAGTGCCCTGATCCAAGCTACATCGTACATTGCATTGTGAAATATTTTTGTAGAATCTGTTTTTAAAATATCTTGAAACCATTCTAATACTTTCTTACGGTCCATGTTACCACCACCGTGGTGATTGATTGGAAAGTATCCTTTGTAATGAGCAGTTGCTACAGCTATTCCTATAACTTCTCCATTACCAATGATTGCTCCAGATCCTTTTTTAATTAAGTCTGGGTCTCTTGTCTCTAAGTCAATTGCAATTTCATCAACCTGTCTAAGGTCTGGAAACTCTGTAGGTATCACCCACTCTGTTTGTGCACTAAATACTGGTATTTTCATTTAAACCTTTTTTGTTGTTGTAATAAAGCATTCCTGGTTTTTCGTATTTAAGTAACCTTCTTTTCATAACTTGGTTCTCTCTATAAATTTTATCTATTTTTTCAAGAGCCGCTGTTAGTCTTAATCTTACTTTCAAAAACTCATTCATAATGTTAGGTAGCAAAAAATCAATAGGCATGTAAATAGCCCCATGTAAAATGGTATATGATTATTTGGTTCCATAGTCCCTTTGTTTTATCATTTCTAAATAATGTATTGCTTTATCGATGTCTTCTACTCCGCCTTTCTGCGAGTGTCTGCATATATACTTTATAGCGTTTCCTTCTGCAAAAAGCAATTTGTTTTTGTTTACAAATTCTGCTGGCTGTATTTTCATGTACATGTAATGCGTACCTGAAATTTGTTTTAAATATGGATTTTCTTTTTTAGATGTCATAACCTTTCTCCTCCTTTATTGCTTCCATTATATATAAATTTTGTTTGGTTCTTGTTACTCCAACATACCAAACCCTATGTTCCTCATCTTGTTTATCTATACTTCTTTCTATAGCTTCTCTTATTTTTTTTGTATTATCTAAAATAATTAAAACATTATTTGCTTCACCACCCTTAGCTGCATGCATAGTAGATAACTTAACTCTAGGGTCTTCAGATAATTTTTCATTGTTACGCATCATTTCTCTGATGTATAAACATTCTTCTGGGTCTGCTTTAAATACTTCATACCAATGGTCTGTAAAAGCATAACCAAATTCTTTTAAATCATACATACGTTCTTCCGTTAATTCTTTATCTAATTCTAAGAATTCAAATAAATCTTTACATTCCGATATTGATAATTTGTCCCCATTGGTCCAACGTGTGTAATCTTTTATTGACTTGTACAGTCGAGTCCTGTAACTTTTTCTATCTTTTATTTCAAAGTATATCCCCATTTCTTTTAATATGGGTCCTAACTTTTTAAGTTTATAATTAGTTCTTGCAAGTATTAACCAATCACCAAAATGTAAAGGTACGTCTTCTATTGAAGTCACGCGCTGTATTATTGGAAGTAAAACATCTTCTCTTGCTTTCCAGTTTTTTCTAATTCTTCTGTGATCTGGTATTCTATTTAAAATACAATTTGCTATTTCTTGGACAGCTTCCGGTACTCTGTAAGATTGTGGCAAAACAATGTCTTTAGCAGGCTCACTTTGAAATCGTTTAACGTCTGCTCCTGCCCAACCATATATGGCTTGATCGTCATCACCGGCTAGTATAATATGTTTAGAGTTTTTCTTAAGTATGTCATACATTCTCCATTGTATTGGAGATAAGTCCTGTGCTTCATCAATAAATACTACGTCATATTTTGGACACAATTCTGCCACATTAAATTTCTCAATCATATCCGTAAAATCCACTAAACCATAGGCTTTTTTGTAGTTATCTACCTCATCTTTTAAAATTTGTAGTTGATGCTTGTCTATATCTTGTGAATACATGTCTGAGTTATATTCATCTTCAATTGATATTTCTTTGATTCTTGCTGCATTTATGATGTTAAAGTATTCACTATCCGAATCTACAAACCCAGTCTTATCTTCTCCATTAGAATATACTGTAACCTCTATTCCAAGTTTACGGCCTATGTCTTCGTAGTGTTCGTCCTGCATTACATTACTTTTTTTCATACCTAATTCTGTAAAAGCTAGTGAATGTAAAGTTCTAAAATATTTTAAATCTTTTTGACGATAATCGGGATACAGACCTAAAGTTCTATCTATTGCTTCATCAGCAGCTTTTTTGGTAAAAGCAAAGTATCCAATTTTATCTATTGGTGTCCCAAACTTAACTAAAGTTTTTACATAGTTTATTAGTCTAGTTGTTTTCCCTGTTCCCGGAGGCCCGAGTATTTTTCTAACACTCATTACATTATCTCCGTATTGTGTTTCATGACCGTATGGTTAATTTTTACATCTTCAAAGTTTTTTATGCTTATTGAAACTACATTCTTTGTAGGTGTATTATATTTTCCCTTCTCTTTGGTAGGGAATCTTTTCTGTTCAATAAATTCTAAACCACATTCTTTGTAGTTGGTACTCATCATAACACCCGTTTTATCTTCAGAGTGTTTCCAATTTTTAGATCTAAGCTTGTCGTAAAATTTATCAAATTTAAAATAAGCTCTTCCTTCTTCAATTAATACTGTACCGGATTTAAATGCAGCATCGTTCATAGCTTTAGGTCCATTAATTTTTGCATGTAATACATCATGTAATTTTTCTTTAGGTGAAGTACCAATAGGAGGGTTCACTACTTTTTGTGTACTGAAAAGAGCCTCTAAAATAAGTTGATCTTCTGGTGCTTTTATAATTGGTGGTGGAAACCCTGCAGCTCTTGCTATGGAATTTCTACGTTTACGTTGATCTGTAACATGTTCAATTGATTTACAATATACAGATGCTTTTCCTATACCATCTGGTTTAGTTACATCAAATTCATATTCTGGTTCTGGTTCAATATCTATTTTTCTTAGATTAGATAATACTGGATAAGATCCTTTTGATCCTGCAAGGATACCATATTTTTTTTTAACGCATATACCTTTTTTGCAATAATCATTAAGAGGACTCTGTGTACAAGTATAACCTTTTTCAGACTTAGCCCATGATCTAACTTTAGAATTTAAAGTTTTTTCTGTCCAAGCGTTTGCATGTACGGGTTCAAAATATTTAACAGGTGCATTCATTACCTTCTGTTGCCAGTTGTCTGCACCATACTTCATCTTCACAAATACATGATAATTATACATAAATCTGTCCTTACCATCAAAACCTGGATTCTTCATTATCTTACTAAGATGAGCTAAACAAGGAGGACCATCATTAAAATCTGCATCAACACCTTCTAAATCTTTTTGTTCTATACTTTCTGTTATTTTTTTTAAATCTTCTGCACTAACTATATTAGCTTCTGCAACGTCAAGAAATTGTTCAAATGTAAATGTTGTACCATCTAAATTTATTGCTAACCTCTCAGACTTTTTAAAATAAGGTAGATTTATAAATTGACCTGGACCTACGTTCCCTGTTTCCGGATCCTTTGTTAGTTGTGTCTGCTTAGGAAATATCTCATTATTTGATTTTAGTTTAAATAGTGAAAGTAAGTTACTTAAAAAAGAAACTATTACTGTTGCCAATATAAATTCATTAATAAACAAATATAAATGCAACCCACCACTTTTAGATAGAACAGGTATTAAAGGTAGTTTGTATTCTTGAATTTTTTCAATGATATATCTTCTATCAAAATCTACGTAATCCTTTGGATCAATATCTATGACACCAAATTTTGCTTGTGAGTCTTCATTACAGGGTTGAACCCCAATAGATAAAACACCATCTAAATGTTTTTGATAAACTTCTTCTGTAAGTTCTTTATGAGTCCAGCCATAATCACCGTCAGGGATTACTAGCTTACCGCCTTTATCTGGGTCAACTTTAGCATATTTAAGCTTAGCTGTACCATAAGCTTTTCTATGTCCATCAAATATTTTTATATATCTTTTAATCATATCTATCCTGTCTAAGTGGACCGATTAGTCTCCCTCTCGGTCCACACTGTGTACACATACCCCTAAGGGATTATATAATACTTGTTTTCTCTGCTACTTTCGGTTCAACATGTTTAGCTTTCACAGCACCTTTAGAGATGCTTTCTGAGAAAGACTTTGCTTGTTGATACGTACTCGCGTCAGTTATAGGACCGACTTTACTAACTTCCCAACCAAACCAAGTGCCTTTATCATTAGACATTTGAGTAGTCTTTAGTTTGTAAATGTGGCTAAAAGATGCCGGTGTATATAAACCGTTTTTACCTTTTAGTTTGATACCGGACATCATTGAGTTCCATTTTCTACTAATTTTTAATTGAGTAGACTTCATAGAAATCAAAGCTGTTTGTGGACTGTCCCCTTGAATTATCACAAAGTGTGATGCAGTTTTTTCAACATAGTTACCGTTAGGTAATCTATCTTTATAACTAGCATCTGGTTTTGTTTGTGACATGATATCAGATGAAGAATCGTGTACCATTACTGGTGCACCAGGTCCTTCTCCTCTATCTTTCCATTCAACGTACTCTAATTTATAGAAAGCAGGAACAACATCTATTCCTTTTACGCCATCATATAAATCACCCGTCACTGAATTGAAAATCATTCCAGGTTCTGCTCCTTCAACATGTTTACCATCCCTCTTATTTACTTCAGGTGATAACTGTCCTAGGATTTTAAGAAAAGGTAGTGCTAAGTCTTGTTGACTTATGTTACCTAATCCTTGTGATGCATCATCTTCAAACATACTCTCTGCTGGAAGACCTGCGGCCGTCTTTTTCGTTACTTCATTCATGATTATTTGTTCCTTGTTATTTTTGTTCTGTTGCTTGTGAACAAGTTAAATAAGTCAGAAGGCATGTCGAGTCCATTTTCAACACGCTCTCTGACCAGTGCTTTAAGTGTCATAGGTTCAACCTTTAGTTTTTGGACTGGTTCATAACCTTGACCTTGCGCAAGGACAGCATATTGCTGTGCCTTGTTATCTTCGGAACGTCCAAAAGCAACGGTTATCTCATTTTTGATAAGATCACCTAGTCCGTTCTCACGAAGCCATGTATATGCATCCCCCTTTTTATCTGCGGGTATCGATGCACCGTAGACGGGTTTAACTTCTACTGAAGTCCCATCTGCTAATTTTAATGTAGAGATATTCATTTCTTGCATCATAGTCGGTATGACTTCTGAAGAAATTAAATCTACCTTTCTTTTTAATT
>Ga0208134_1000453_pt1 | contig 27118 bp, 33 predicted proteins | sample VirMetDEL_Mar_31_FD_184515 | JGI IMG/M metagenome (GOLD analysis project Ga0208134, IMG submission 184515) | Aqueous microbial communities from the Delaware River and Bay under freshwater to marine salinity gradient to study organic matter... | ecosystem: Environmental > Aquatic > Marine >...
AAGTTTGTACCAATCCTAGTTAAAGCAATACAAGAACAGAACGCATTAATTGAAGCACTCACCGCAAGAGTAGCCACACTAGAAGGGTGATCATGGAACTAATACCAAGACACTTTCCAAATGTAGGAGTGGTTGAGGCTCAACTACAAGAGGACGTTGTTGCAAACATTTGGACAGTGATCAATGAAGCAAGGAAACAACCAGAGGATATGAAACCTGAGTTGGCTGGTAACATCAGTTCTTCCATCAGGTTAGACTCTAGCTCTCCCTTGCTTGAAGAGTTTGTCACTAAAACAATACCGGCTTTCATGGACAGTCATATGCAAAACTATGGCGCACCTTGGAGAGCCGTTATGAAAGAGGGCCAAGGGTTTAGTTTAGAAAGCCTATGGGTAAACTTTCAAAAGCAGCATGAGTTTAACCCACCTCACGATCACAGTGGTGTGTACAGCTTTGTTATATGGATGCAGATACCTACGTCTTATGCAGAGCAGAAGCAGCTTCCTATTTGTGCCAACTCAAATGCAGATAACCACATATCTAACTTTGCATTTAGCTACACAAATACTCTAGGCAGGGTATCAACCTTTGCCTACAATATGGAGAAAGAAGCAGAAGGTTACATGGTTATGTTTCCGTCAACAATGCTTCATCAGGTCTTCCCGTTCTACGACAACGATGGGGAACGTATATCCATCTCAGGCAACATTAATATAGGAGAACTACAATGACCCGTACAGCAGATGAAATCACACAAGCACATGCAGCTTGTTTAGGCGGGGCAAGCACAATTAATAGTGTTATTGCTACTCACGCTAAAGGTGATAGTGCAACAGACGAAGATTTTGGATATGACCTAACGCACGATGAAAAGAAAGCCCGTGTGACACGTAGCGTAGGCTATTTGAAGCATCAGAAAGACACATACAGTGATTGGGGCAGCAAGAGCTTTACTGAAATCGACGCGGCTATTACAGCAGCCGATAGTTTTACAGGATAAGTTGTTGATATCAATAGTGACAACGGAGATTATTTAAATGCTTGGTTTCTCCCCACTCGCAGACAATTCCATAGCGGGTTTTGGCAACGCTCCAAGTGATGTTACTGTTACAGGAGTTTCTGGCACTGGTGCCGTTGGAACTGTAACATTAACGTGTTTCTCCAATATATCTGTTACAGGTATAGCCGCCACAAGCGCAGTTGGTTCTGTTACGATTGATGCAAAAGCTAATGTGTCCGTAACGGGTGTAGCCGCTACAAGCGCGGTTGGTTCTGTAGTCGTTTGGGGGCCTATAATCCCCAACCAGACGCCAAGTTATTCTGTAATCACACCCTCTCAGTCTTCAACCTTCTCTGCTATAACTCCTTCGCAAACTCCAAGCTGGGGGGAGATCGCTGCATAGTTGCTTAGAAGCAGAAACAGGGGTATAGTCTATTTAAATTTATAGCTGAGGTCACATCATGGCTACATACACTAGCGCTAACGCAATTAAAAAAATATCTACTGGTGATGAGTCGGGTACATGGGGCGACAGCACCAACAACAACTTTGATATCATAGACCGTGCAGCCAATGGTTTTGTTTCGATTGCTTTATCTGGCACGTCTTACACGTTGTCGTTGTCCACTACGGCGGTTTTGTCTGACGGTCATTACAAGGCTATAAATTTTACAGGAACTCCGGGTGGAACTTGCACGGTTACTTTAGAGCAAAACGACAAAGCCCGACTTTACATGATCTTGAACAGCACAGATCAAAGCTTGTCTATAACACAAGGTTCTGGGGCCAATGTCACAATAGCCACTACAAAGTCGGCTATTGTTCTAGCTGACGGAGCAGGTTCTGGGGCCGCAGTCACAGATTTTACAGCGGTTCTTAGTTCGCTAACGGAGCTTGATGTAACTGCGGGTACAGTTAGTGCCAGCAAAGCGGTTGTTGTTGACAGTAACAAGGACATTACAGGCTTTAGAAACGTCACAATGACGGGTGAGTTGGACGCAGCAACGTTAGACATTAGTGGTGCCGTGGACATAGATGGCGCAGTAAGCATTGCGGCTGCTACAACGATAGCTACCGATAATAAAATACAGTTTCGTGATGCGGCTATATATGTTCAATCCAGCGCGGACGGTCAGTTAGATATTGTTGCGGACACTGAGGTGCAGATTGCAGCAACCACGATTGATATAAACGGTGCGGTTGCTTTAAACGGCGCGATTACAGGGGCTACTAACATTACCCTGTCAGGAGAACTAGACGCCGCCACATTAGACATATCGGGTAACGCGGACATTGACGGCACTCTTGAGACTGATGCCCTGTCCCTTAACGGCACCGCAGTTACTAGCACGGCGGCAGAGCTTAACATCATGGACGGCGGCACATCTGCTTCTGCCGTTACGGTGGTTGATGCGGACCAGATCGTTTTGAACGACAACGGAACGATGAAGCAGATCACAGTCAGTTCTTTAAAAACATATTCGGATGGTGAAACGGCTTGGGTGAACTTTAATGGCACTGGTACTGTCGCCATTCGTGCTAACGCAAATGTTAGTGGAATTACTGATAATGGCACAGGAGATTATACTTTAGCTTTTAGCCCCGTTTTTTCAGATGAGGACTATATTGGCACTTGCGGCACTTCTTTCCTCGGTGCGGGTGTTAATCTCATGGTTGAATCAACAGACGTAACTGATGGAACTCCTGTTTTAAAAAGCACCTCAGAAATAAACGTTAGTTCTGTTTCAGATAGCAATAATCACATTGATTTGGATAACCAATACTGGAACTTTATCAGATGATAAAACACACTAAATATCGTGTGATCTTTGAAGACCCAGACGATCTGGACGCCCCAGTGAAGGTTTTGATACCGTCTCAAAGCTGGCTGGATGAAGCAATGTCAGGAAAGCTGCCACCGATTTGGGTTTACTGGCAGTTACAAGATGACGAGCAACAGGCCATAGATGAGGGTCGGCATAAATCGTTTAAACATGACTCAGAAAAACATGCTTTACAATGGTCTGCTCCTCGCATTGACCCTTTGACGGAAGAAGAAGCAATGGAGTATTTGTGTATGAAAGACCTGCCACGCCGCGTTTGGTCTAAGGAACACAACCGCCCTATGTTTTGGATTGTTCGCACGGAGCAAGTACCATCTGACAGGAACTTTAGAAATGCTTGGAGAATGGCGGCATGACCACATTTGTAAAAATAGGTGCTACATCTTATAAAGCTGCAGATTATACGGTCCCAGCGGATCGCACGTTTCGTAACGCTTGGTCTGCTCCTGCGGCAGACACCACCGTTATACAGATCGACATGGTAGCTGCCAGAAAGATTTGGCAAGATAAGATAAGAGCGGCTCGTAAAACAGAGTTTGAAAAACTTGATACTCTATACATGAGGGCTTTAGAGGCTGGTAATACATCAGATCAAGCTACTATCGCCGCGCAAAAGCAAGCGTTAAGGGATGCTCCAACTAACTCTGGAATAGCAGCGGCAACAACACCAGATGAATTAAAAGCTGTTCAGCCTATTCCTAACGTAACGGTGGTTTGATAATGCCGCTTACAGACCTTAAATTTAAACCCGGAATAAACAAAGAGATTACGCCGTATTCTGAAGAAAACGGTTGGGTTGATTGTGATAAGGTGCGGTTTCGGTTTGGTTATCCTGAAAAGCTAAACGGCTGGGAAAAAAACACCAACAATCCTTTCTTGGGGTTATGCCGTGGATTGCATGAGTTTGTTGCTTTAAGCGGCGAAAAGTTTTTGGGCGTTGGAACTGAAGAAAAGTTTTACATTAAACAGGGTACAGCATTTAAAGACGTTACCCCCATTCGCCTTACTACTAGCGCAGGAGACGTTACATTTGCTGCAACAGATGGATCGCCTGTCCTCACTGTAACAGACACAAATCACGGCTGTATAGTAAACGACTTTGTAACTTTTTCTGGTGCGGCAACATTGGGCGGAACAATTACAGCAAACGTCTTGAATCAAGAGTATCAAGTTACAGAAGTTGTAAATGGAAACACGTACAAAGTATCGGCTAGAACCGTTAGCACAATAGAAAGTATTACGGTATCTGGTGGGATAAGCGCCACAGCGGTCAATGCGAATAGCAGTGATACGGGCAACGGCGGCGGTAGTGTTGTCGGCACTTATCAGATTGGATCAGGGTTAAACTCTTCTGTGCAAGGCGGTGTTGGTTGGGGCGCTGGTCTTTGGGGCGGCACAACAGATGGTGCATTGGTTGGTCAGCTTAACGAAGCCTTAGACGCTAGTGAAACTACAATTACCCTAGATAGCACAACGGGCATTGTGGCTAATGACGTTATAATTGTAGACTCTGAGTTAATAAAAGTGGGTGGAATTAGCAGTAACGATTTAACTGGCTGTACTCGCGGTCACTTAGGCACCACTGCCGCTACTCACGCCGATAATAGTGTCGTTCTTTTAGCTGTTGGCAACGCGGCAAGTTCAAACGATTTTGTTGGTTGGGGTGAGGCAATAAACACAGATTCAGTAAGTGCCGCAAGCACCCTGCGTATTTGGAATCAAGATAACTTTGGTGAGGACTTAATTCTTAATGACCGTAACGGCTCAATCTATTATTGGGATAAAACAAACGGCGTAGGAACAAGGGCCAAGGCTCTAACAGATAGCGGTTTGGGCCTCGGAACGCGGACCTCCGTTCCCACTGTGGCTTTACAGGTATTGCTTTCCGACAGGGATCGTCACGTTATTGCGTTTGGTGCGGATGGCCTTGGTGCATCTTCAACGGCTACAGATGGTAGTGGGACTCAAGACCCTTTGCTTATACGATTTAGTAGTCAGGAAAACCCTGTTCAATGGTATCCAACAGCCAGTAATACAGCGGGTGATTTGCGTATAAGTTCTGGCTCCACTATTATTCAAGCCGTTGAAACACGGCAACAGATACTTGTGTTTACGGATGTATCTATTCACGCAATGCAGTTTATTGGGCCACCGTTTACTTTTGGCATTAACCTAATCTCTGAAAACATTACAATCGCTAGTCCCAAAGCTGCAATCGCGGTTGATGACCAAGTATTTTGGATGGGGGACGCAGAGTTTTACGCCTACTCAGGTGCAGTGCAGCGAATACCTTGCACAGTCAGAGACTTTGTGTTTGACGGCATGAACAGGGACCAAAAAGAAAAAGTTATAGCTGGGGCTAATGTCTCCTTCTCGGAGGTGTGGTGGTTTTACCCATCTAACGATGCTGGAAATACCGAGAATGACCGTTATGTAGTATATAACTACATGGAAAAGCTTTGGTTTATAGGAACTTTGGGACGCACTGCGTGGTTAGATCGCGGCATCTCTGCCTTTCCGATTGCTACATCTACAGATAACTTTTTGCTTGATCATGAAAAAGGAACTGAGGACGATGGATCAGCCATGTCCACGTTTATTGAGTCTGGTGACATGCGTATATCACAAGGCAATCAGTTTTCATTCATCAGTCGTGTGATTCCTGACGTTAATTTCAGGGAAACTACTGACACATCTACGATGAATTTTATCTTAGAAACAAAGAACTTTCCGGGCCAAGTAGATCAGAACTCTTCTACAAACGCGGTTGCAAAAACGGCTGCAACGCCCATAGACCAGTACACAAACCAGTACTTTACGCGGTTGCGAGGCCGCAGCTTTACGTTAAAGGTGCAGTCCACTACGCAAAACGTGCTTTGGCGCTTGGGTGTGCCTCGTATTGAAATAAGACCAGACGGGAGGCGCTGATGGCTACACCTACTCCACTTCCGTTTTTCCCTGTTGCGCCTTTGGACTATGACCAACGTTATCTTAACGAAGTTGTGCGGTCTTTCTCTACTTTTCTAGCGCAGTACAATGCGTCTCAACAGGACAGTGACGAGAACAAAGCTACCGCAGTAGGGTGGTTTATGGGCTAATGGCAAATGTTTATGTAAACGCAAAGGTTGACCTTACGACAACGGACGTGACAACGCTCTACACTTGTGGTCAGTTTGCTACCGCGATTGTAAAATCTATTCTTGTATCAGAGGATAGCAACAACGCGGACACGTTGACGCTAACATTAACCAGCGGGTCGGATGTGTTTAGTTTATACAAGGACAAGGCTGTTGGGGCCAAGGGTACAGTTGAGTTATTAACGGCTCCGCTCGTGGTTCAGGCAGATGAAATCTTAAAAGTCACGGCAGGGACAGCAAACAGGTTGCATGTTGTAGCTAGTATTTTGGAGATATCGTGATAATGTGCGGTCAATTCATAGTGGTGGTTTGGTATGGGCATTAACTTTGGCGGCATTCTAGGCGGCATTGCTGGGCTTTTAGTCCCCGGAGCAGGAACCTTCTTGGCTCCTGCTATTGGTGCAGGGTTAGGCACGTTGGCTGGTGGCGGAAGTTTTAAGAACGCTATTAAGTACGGGCTTCTGGCTGGCGGTGCTAACACAGCCTTCGGGGGTGGTATTGGTACTGCCCTTCAAAACTCACCAATGGGTAAACCACTTAGCGCTCAGTTAGAAAAGTTAGGTTTCATTGGAAAGCCTATGAGCACAATAGCGGGTCCAGAGAAGAAAGGTATTCTTTCAAATCCTTTTGCTCAAGCGGCTATTCTATCGTCAATAGTACAAGAACCAAAGCCGTCTCCTTTAAGCACTGAAGGATACGATGGGACGAGTATAACTGATGAGGAAAAGAAGGCTCGTTTAGACAATCTTTTTTCAAGTCGGTTCGATGGTACGAGGTTTAGCACTCCCGAAGAACGGGACGAGTATGATGATGGCCTCGAATCGTCCATGCAAGTTGAGGGCATGGGGGTTGGTGGGTTATACGCAAGGGGTGGTCAAATCGAAGGACTCGGTGGTCTGATCGAAGGCCCCGGAACAGGGACCAGTGATGATATCCCTGCAATGATCTATCAGGACGGCAACCCTGTTCAGGAAGCAATGCTTTCAAACGGGGAGGTTGTTCTGTCTCTAAAGGACTTGAGAAATATAGGTGGCGGAGATGCTGAGATGGCAGGCAAGATGATTGGGGATGCGCCCAACGGCACCCGAGGAGCCGTAGCCGCTAAGTTATTTAGAAACATGCAGGAATTTAAAAATGGCTGATACAATAACACAGATTAGCAGGACCGAGATTCCTGACTACCTTCGCAAGTTTCAAGAAGAAATACTGGAACGAGCGCAGGCTTTGGGTAAGGACGCTGGGTTTGTTTTGCCAGAGTATAATGTTGCGAGTCGAAGTCCTTTGCAGCAACAAGCCTCGGATCTTACGGCTTCCGGTTTAGGCGCGTATGCTCCTATGTTGCAGTCCGCATCAGATACACTGGGCGCAGGCATCGGTACAATGTATGGGGGCGCAGGCGCGCTTGGTCAAACCAACCAAGCAATCAGCGGTGTTCAAGGCGCTGTTGGTCAGGGGTACTCGGACCTTGCAGGAACGGGCGCACAGTTTGATCCAAGCGGCATTCAACAATTCATGGACCCATATGAGGACGCGGCTGTTCAGCAAGCCATGACGGACATTCGCCGTCAGGGTGAGCAGCAACGTGCTGGCATTGACGCTCAGGCTACTGCGGCTGGAGCAATGGGCGGGTCACGACAGGCTGTTCGTCAGGGCCAGTTGGACGAGAGTATTCTAAACCAGCAGGGCCGCACTGCGGCTGGCATGCGACAGGCAGGTTACGAGAGTGCTGCAAAACGTGCGCAAGGGGCGTATGAACAGGCTATGGGCCGTCAACAACGCGCAGCTTTGGGTGGCGCACAGATGGGTATACAGGGCGGTCAGGCTTCAGGGCAGTTGGGTCTTGGCATGGCTGGTCAATACGGTTCCTTGGGCCGTGGTCTTGGTTCCTTGGGCATGCAGCAAGCGCAGCTTGGCGAGGCGGCTCAGGGTCTTGGGTTTAAAGACATCAACATGCTTAGTACGATGGGCGGTCAAGAGCAGGCGCAACAACAGGCTATGCTGGACGCACAGCGTCAGAACCAGTACCAGAATGTTATGGCTCCGTATCAGCAGCTTGGGTTCTACTCGGACATTTATCAGGGCATGCCCACGGCGCAGCAGACATTCTCGCAGCAACAGCAACCAAGCCCGAGTGCGATCTCTCAAATCGGTGGTCTTGGCATGGGTCTGTACGGTTTGCAAAAATCAGGCCTGTTTAACTAGGAGGTTGAGATGTTTAATCCGCTACAAAACTTTAATAATTTGAACAAGAACAGTAGTGGCATAGATCAGTACGGCGAGTATATAGAGCAGACTTATGGTGATCCTGAGTTTGATCAAAAGCGAGATGATTTTTTGCAGACCGTTTCTCAGCAGGAACAGCAGACATTTGGCGGTGGCATGAACAGTTTTGCACCAAGCATTACCCGCCAACCGTTTATGGGGCGTCCTATGTTTCAAAATACTGGCTCACCGTTTGGAGGTTTTTCTGGTAATCCATTAGCTAATCAGCAAGGACCTCGGATTTTTGATGTTATGCGCCAGCCCCCTGCGTTTGGTGAAATGGTATTATTTCAAGAAGGAGGTTCCGTGTCAGGTCCTCCCCCGACACACGGCCCTGACGCAAACGGTGTTTCAAACAGGCGCATGTTCAGGAACCGCGACTCTCGAAAAAAGCTGGCGCAGATGGGTGGTATTCTTAGCTCGTCACCGGAGCTACAGGAAACAGCCATGACGTTTGCGAACGGTGGTGGTGCTGATTTACCGGATTACATTATTAATGTTCCGGGTCTTACGGATGTAGGTGAGTATCTGCGGATTAGTTCCGCCACTCTTGAGAAACTAAACAACGCTGTGCCTGAGATCATGGCTAACGCTAGTATGGTTTCTCCTGTTGAGATGGTTATTTCTGAGGGCTTTAGCAGTCTTGTAGCTAACGCACGACCCGGAGATGCGTTGGTTGGAACTCGGGTTAATAGACTTCGGGAGCAACGCGCAGCATCCGATCCCTCTCGTGTGCCTATTCCTCCTGAGACAGCGCAGATTAGTTCCGCTGCAGATGAGTTTGCAAAGTCCAAAACTGTTCGTGACGCTATACGTGAGCAGCTTGCTGGAACGTATTCTAAAAACCTTGCTGGCGGCACTGGTGAGTCGAGTCTTGAGACTTTAATTCGAGAAAGCATACCAGCTTCTCAAGCAACAGAAATGTCGGGAGACCCTTACGCTGGGGATATTTTTTCCGATGACCGTATTAGGTTTAGACCCCGTGAGAATATCGGCGGTGGTATAGAAGCACAAGACGCGGCTAACTTTGCACTAGAGTCGGGCATAGCGAAGGCTGTTGTTCCAAAAAGTGTGTTGAGTAGTGAACAAAACGCTGTCCTTAACGCCATTGATGAGTTTAGTTTCCCGTCCAGTACTAAGCAGGTGGTTGAATCTCCTGCTGAAGAATTGATTAATGTTTCTGGTCCGTTGCCCGAAGCATTTACTGGGACTGAAACAGGAAACAAGATTGCTGATGCTGCGAACGCTACTGCTGTATTAACTGGAACGGCAGAGCCTGAAGTGGTTGTTCCAAAGTCTGTTCCAACTACTGAAAGCAAATTATCCGATGTTGAAAATGCAACAGCAATTAGAGGTGCGGCATTGGATGTTCCCGCAGGGGTCGTAGGGGCAAAGGTTGAAACAGCCCCTGATGATCCAGATTACTCCGGTCAAGTTGAGTCTGGAACATCCAAAGAAAGTTCACCTCGTCCTCCAAGCTTTCGTCGTAATGCCGATGGCGTATTCATCACTGATGATACGCAAGACTCGGCTGTTGAAACAATGGAGCCGCCAATCTTACCTCAAGAAATTCCTAAAGAAGTATCTGATGCTCCCGGTAAGGGTGACGATAATGAGCAGGACGGAACCTTTGAAACGATTGAAAAGTTTGATACTTCAGATACGCTTCTGGAAGAAATCAAACGCACTTCTGGACAGCTTGACGACCCAACTACTAAACTCCCACAAATTCCCGAAACGGTTACAGAAAAAATTGACTCGTTGGGTGATGACTCAGGCATGGGCAATAACATTGCTGGTGACGGCGGCATTGCAGACTTAACCAAGGGTTATGTGAAAGTTCTCAAGAGCCTGCTTGGAGAGTCGGATGAGGACAAGGCTGCGCGTAAGGGCGAGTTGTTCATGCTTATGGGTGCGGCGTTGATGTCGGGCAAGTCTTCGAATGCTATAACTAATATCGGTGATGCCTTGCAGATCGGTGCTAAGGCCGCGATCCAAGACCGCGCCACCCGCAAGAAGCGTGATGACACCATCGGTCTCAAAGGCTTTGAGATGGCTGCAGACCGCATTGCAAAACGTGATGCGCAGCAGTTAGCTCTTGATAAAGAGGGTCGAGATAAAAAAACTCAACTTGAGTTAATTGATGCACGGTTGGTCGCTACTAACGATGCAGCGCAATTTAGATTTGATTTAGATAACTTAGGTTATAAGAAAATGGGAGAGTATAGGGGGTTAGGAAGAATCTTTGAAACTGCTCAAGACGGCTTTTCAAACGAAGGGATTAAAAAACCAAAGGGCATCACTCTCTTGGAGTACTTTGAAAAATTAGCAAGAGAGAACAATTACAGTCAGGCTCAAATTGATAGGTATAATACTTATTTTGGTATAAGTCCTTCTGCTGTTAAAGATGATAAATCAGGGCCGAGTAAAGCTGAAAAAGACTTGTATGAGGGCCTGAAGTGATGCTCAGTTTCTCTGAATTAAAAGATGCTTCTATTGAGGCGTATGAAGCAGGAGACAAGGAACGTGCTTTTAAAATAAGAGATGACGCTCTTGAAGCTAAGAAGTTTGAGGAGTTAAAAGCTCAAGCTATTGCTGCATATGAAGCAGGGGACAAAGAGTTAGCTTTTGATTTAAGAGATCAGTCTTTAGCCATTGAAAAAGGCATGACCGAATCTGCCTTTACTGGAATAGGTCGGGGCATTAAGGCTGCGCCTGTCTTGATGGCTGAAGGTATTTCTGAAGATGCGGCTTTGGTTTTTGATTTTGCTTTTGATACAAACTCCGCGCCTGAAGTTACTAGATTTTTTAAAGAGTTTAGAGATGAAAATGATTTAAACCCTTATACCTCTTCGGGAAAAATAACTGAAGAATTAGTAGCGTTTGGGATAGGTGTATTGCCACCTTTGATAGTGTTAGGCCGGATCAATCAAGGTGTGAAACTATTAAAAGCAGGGAAAAAAATACCGGTTCCAAAAAGTGGTCTTTTTAAATCCGCTGATAAACTTGCTAATACTAAAACAGCGAAAGCTTTGCTTGGAAGTAAAAAGAAACTAGCTGCAGCTACCGCAGGAACCGTTTTAGCATATGAGACTTTAATCACACCATCTAACAGAGCAACATTATCGGACACCTATGATGTGTTGCCAGATTTCTTGCGAACAGAATCTGACGTTGGATTAGAAGGACGCGAAGAAGCCTCTCGTCGGTTACGCAACAAGTTACGTCGAGGCACAGAAAGCGGAATCTTGAGCCTAGCTTTTGATACTGCTCTTCCTGTGGTTGGCGCAACCGTTCGAGGAGTGGGTTCTCTTCCTGTGGTTGGTGATGCCGTGTCTGCAGTGGGTCGAGCTACAACAAATGCTTTTACGATGGCTTCTAATTATCTAGGAAGCACCCGTATTGGTGAGGGAATTGGCAAAGGGTTTAACAAATATCTTAAGGCCAGCGGTGGTGCCGACAGCCAGATTTTTGAAAACCTGCAAGATGAAATATCTACTAGCGACGAAGCCCGTAGACAAGCGGTTCAATACTTTAACGCATTTGATAAAGAGACATCAAGTTTCATCAACGCCTTGAAGCTTCCTAAGTTTAGAAAACAAAAGGCTCTGGAAGCAAGGTCCTCTTTGGAGAGTTTTTTAAACGGAAACTCAACCGCCTTAGATGGTTTTTCCAAACAAGCTCAACGGGCTGGTGAAAAACTATTAGACCTTAATCTTCGCATGCAAGATGATATGCTGTTTGATATAGAACGCAGTCTGCGATCCATTCCTATTAGGATGGGTGGACAACAATCCACGGCTGCAATGCAAGCTAAGAAAGAGTCTTTGGAAATAGCTCGTGACGAAATATTAAAAAATCAAAAAGCACAGAAGGTTTACTTGCGTAGACGATTTGATGTTCATGAGAACCCTGTTAGCTTTTATTCCAAGGGTATTGATCCTGACAGTGCCGTATACAAAGAAGCTTTAACCGAGATTAAAACAAATCTTCGAAACCAAAATTTGGGGTTGAGCGAACAAGGGTTGGAGCAAGAGGCGCGTAAAACCCTGTTTAGTTCCCTTGGTATGGAGTCCGTTTATCACGGGATGGACCCCAAGGCAGCGGCTAAAGTTATGGTTGAGTCCTTAAAGAAAGGCCGTGCAGACAACGTAAGGTTGGGCGGTCCTCTTCTTGATGTGGCTGATGATATGTTTATTAAACGTAAGCCTCTGATGGATGCGTCCCCTAACCTACAAAAGTTAATGGGTGTACGAGACGATCTCAAAGAGAACTTTATTTTTACAATAGACAACCTTGCTCAAACAAGCGGGGGCCTACGGTTCTATCGTCAGATGGCACAAGACCCTGCTCTAACAAAGTCTCAGGCAGTGGGACTTGATTTACTTCGCAGTGGAGGTAGGCCCTCAGTCATAAAGCTAGATGAACTCGGAGAGATGCAATCGACCACCGCACCTAGCAGCTTTGGAAGCATGGCAACCAAAGAAAGTATTGAGGGTGCCGAAACAGAACTGCAGACTTTGGGATATGTTAAACTAGGAGAGTTTGACAACGCTGCTACATTTAACGGGTCGTATGGCGATCTGTCAGGATCGTATGTTGCGCCTGAAATAGCAGATGCAATATCTGTTGGCGCTCGTATGGGTCAAAGCCCGATGAATGAGGCGGCTGCTTTAGCCGTTCAAGCCAAGGGTCTCGTGCAGAAGTTGGCTATTATTCCCAACCCTCTCTCACAAGTAAGAAACATCTTGGGCAACATGCAGATGCTTGCTGCAAACGGTTTGTTTGGACGGGACATGGATTTTGTAGATGCGGCACGAATGCATTCTGGAAATCTAGCAACTTTGGACGAGGAGGGTGTTCAAAGTATGGCTCGTATGATGGGCGAGATGGGAGTTCGGGACTCTAGCCTCTTGGTTAAAGCTGTAAAAGAGTTGCAATCGGTTGGTAAAGACTTGAGTGTTGCTGGTAAGGTTGGAGAATTTTCAACCAAACTTTTTGACAGCATCCCTTTAATGAAGTTTTTTGAAAAGACTTATTCTGAATCTGATTCTTTCTTTAAAGTCATGAGTGTTTTGGGTGAGCGATCTCGCTATGCTACAGCTATTTCAAAGGCTGTGGATATTGAGGACGCAGCAATGATGTCTGCTGTTCAACGGGAATTGATAGATCAAGGTATTGCTAAACGCACCACAAACTCTCGTGGCGACATGTTGTTTTTAGATGTTCTTGCGGCTGACGCTGTTAAGGACACGATGCCAATATATTCTCGTGTTGGTTCAGCGGTGAAAGCTTTGGACAAAGTTCCCTTCTTGGGTAGCTTTACTTCGTTCGCGTCAGAAAACATTCGCAACTCTGTAAACACCATGACAAGGGGCTTAAAGGAACTAAGTTTTAAAGCGTCTGACCAGTTAAAACGAGAGATAGGTGAGCAGCAAGCCCGACAGCTTGAACGTTCTATGAGGGCTATTGGATCACAGAGATTGACCTCATACATCTCTGTTGCTGGTATTGCTCCGTATGCTGCAACCCAAGCATCCATGAAAGCAACAGGCACAACTCAAGAGCAGATGGACGCGGCTCAAACTCAGATGGCTCCATACACTGCGGGTCATCAGTTCATTGTTTTGAACAACGACCAACGCGGCAAAATGCAGCTTGTAGATCAGAGTTACGTTGCTCCGTATTCGTTTGTTTACGATCCTGTTCGTGCGGCTCTTAGAGAATATTCTGAGAAGGGTGAGCTAGACAAGGGTGCAGCGGAGCGTATTGCATCGGGAGCATGGGCTGGTTTGACATCCTATGCAGAGCCGTTTGGAACTGAGTCTATGGCTTTCGAACGTCTGCGTGATTCCCTACCCTCTGATAACCCAATCGGTCGTGGTGGTAAAACTTCATTGGGAACTCCAATATGGAGAGACAGTGATCCCTTGGGGGATAAGGTAGCTAAGGGCGTAGCTCATGTTCTTGGAGGATTTATACCTGCATATGTTAAGATGTTTGGCGAAGAGCGTAAGGGTGAGTTAGAAGAAGGGCGTTTAGTTCGTTCTATTACTGGCACCCCCACTTCGCAGGGACTTCAATACACATCTGAAGAGGAGTTGGCCCGTATAATATCAGGGTTTACGCCCATCACTCTTGATCTCCGAAAGGATTTTAATTTCAAGGGCAAAGAGTATTTGAGCCTGCGTTCTAGCGCCAAGACTGCAGCTTCTCGCGCCATCAGGGACAACGATACAACGTCCCAAGAGATGATAAGTTCGTGGAACTCTTACTTAAATAATTTGTATCGGGATCAAAGCAAGCTTTATGCCGACATAAAAGCGGCTAAAAAGATTGGTCTGTCTGATTATGAAATACGAAAGAACTTAGTGCGGGTAGCGGGGCTTGGCAGCAAAGAAGCCGCTATAATCATGCGAGGAGAGTTTGCTCCGGGTCTTGCAAGCAAAGAATTAATAAGAGACATTAATCTTGAGGTTCAAGAAGGACAAGCAAGGGTGACTGATGATCCTCCATATGCAGAGTTTAACGCGCTGTCGAATGAAAGAAGATTTATGCCTTTGGCTGAACGCACAGAGGAGCCTGTAGAAGTGCCTGTAGAAGCCGCTCCTGTAGAATTGCAGGTTACCCCTCCTGTTGCAGCTAACCCCGCTCCTACGGCCCCTGCAGCGGCTCCAGTGCAGCAAACGGATACAGGCTTGCGTCAGTTCATTCCATCCACACTACTCGGGGACTTCCGCAATATCGACATCGCTCGAAGACTTGGGATGGGACAGTAGGTTTACCCTACCTCGCCCCAGTTACTACCCAACTCCTCATCCACCTTGGATGGTACTTTCAGAACGTCATCAAGACCATGCTCCATGATCTCGGTAATGCGTGACGCCTGCTTCTGATCCTGTACCGAAAAGCACAGTTCGTCATGCACCGTGAGCGATGGAACCAGACCCTCGTTATAGCAATCCAACATCGCCCGTTTGGTTTGGTCGGCGGCTGATCCTTGGATCAACTTGTTGAGTGCCTTGTATGTAAACGCCCTGCGTAAATTCATGCCGTGCTTTTTCTGTGCATCCTCCAACGGGAGCGGCTGCTCATACCCGTAGGTGCGCGGCTCCCATAGATGGAAGCGGCACCGCCTACCAAGCAACGTGCGTATCGAACCATGCTTGGATGCCTGTACACTTGCCAGTTCCGCAAGCCCCTTAACAAACGGCACCTTCGAATGGTGCGTAGCCAGCAATGCCTTGGCCTCGTCCGGCGTGATCGATAACTGAGCAGCCAGCTTTGCAACTCCCATGCCATACATGATCCCAAGGTTCACAGTCTTAGCTTGCTTGCGTGTAATCCCTGCGAAGTCTGCCACCATCTGGTGCAGATCGACATCGCCCGAATGGTACTCTTTGACAATCTGATCCACCATGTCATGCCTATGCACACCGGACACGCTTGCAGCAAAGTGAACCAAGAGCCTTGGCTCCTGACTAGCATAGTCAAACGAACCCCACTGGCACCCGTCCTCCGGAATGAACAAGCCTCGTATCAGCTTCTTGATGTCTGGATCACGCGCAGGGATTTGCTGCAGGTTTGGGTTTGAGGACGAGAACCGTCCAGTTACCGTGCCTCCGTCATCGCTCCGTAGCTGGTGGAACTCGCAGTGTATGCGTCCGTTATGACTGTGCCGCTGTATGGTTTCAATAAACGTACCGTCTGCCTTGTCAAACTCGCGTAGCTTTACGATAGCCTGAGCCACTTCGTTCGGGTGAGAGGACAGGTACTGTTTGGTAAAGGACGGTGCGCCAGTTTCCGTGCTTGGATAAGATAGGTCCAAAGCCTCAAAGACTTTCTTCACTGACTCTGCAGCCCACGGTTCTATCTTCACCCCGCTCTTGTGTTTGATAAACTCCTTGAGCGTCTTGACTTGCTTGCGTAACCCGTCCCTAGCTTGATCCGCCTTGTCCAGATCAACACGCACCCCTTTCTTACGCATCTCCAACATCAAAGGTATGAGGCCCGTTTCGAGATCAAAGATTGCACCCAAGTCTTGTTCGCTGATCTCTATCTTGAGCCGATGCCAAAGCTTCAATGTCATGATTGCGTCCTGCTCTGCATACGCACCAACGTACATCGGAGGCAGACGCCACATCTCTGACTTAGGATCAAGGCCAAAGTCCTTTGCCGCAGCGCGTAACATCTTCTCGTTCTTACGCATGTCAATCCAATCGCGGCCTAGATTGTTGAGGCTGTAAGAAAACCTGTTCTCGTCTATCAAAGGAGCGGCAACCATCGTGTCGATGATCCGGCCCTGTACCTCTATGCCCTCCGCGTATAGCCAACCTGCGTCATAGGTTGCATTGTGCATGATCTTATCAATCCGAGGTGTAGCCATCTGCTTTTTAAACCAACGCAGCGTCATCTTAGGATCAAGATTGTGTCCGTTCTGGTGACGAATAGGAAAGTAGCCAGCGTAATCCCCCGCTGCTACCGCAATGCCCACGATATTCCCGTCACCCCTAGCCCATCCGGGGCCAAGGGTGGTAAGGTTTGGGTCTCTTGTCTCAAGGTCCACGGCTATTTCTTTGTAGCCTGTCAGATCAGGGAACTCGAACGGGATGTTCCAATCGGGGTCCAAGTTATCCATTTCCATTCGCTCAAGAAAGCTTATGGTCTTATCTTTTTTCGCCATTTGATAAACCTATTTCTGCGCCCAGTGCGCTGTAACCTGCCTTGTCCACCCACGAGTCTTGATGCGATGTATCGTTGAGCAGCCGTGTTGTCTTTAACCAATCCATCATCAACGCTACATGCGTGGGAGTAATAGGGGAAAATGTCCCGTTCTGTTTAATGGCCCTAGAAACAATGACGTTCCACCCATCTGCAATGTCCCTGAACGATTGTGTTGCATCCCCGTAGTCCTCCTGCCTGTCACCAGATATCAGAGACTTGGCTTTGTCTAGCACCTCATCTCTTTTCACAACATATACCTGTATCGCTTATCGGATTCCAGAATGTGCAGGTTCTCTTTGGTCCTAGTCACGGCAACATAAAACACCCTATGCTCCGCGTCTGGGTTCTTCCCTTCCAGACAAGCCTTCGTGGACCCTAGATACACCAAGCAATTCTCGTCCTCCCCACCCTTCATAGCATGGATGGTTGAGATTTTAATGCGAGGCGTGTCAGTAATTCTTTCGCCTCGTGCCTCAATCGACTGTATGTATAACCTGTCCTCCGTCCCGAGGTTCATTACGTCCGTGGCAGGGCGATCTATCGGAGCAACCAAGCCAAACTCAGAAACAAGTTCGTCGTATGAAAGCATAGCGTCATCCGCTGCAGCATCCAACAACCCAGTAGCACCCCGCTTAACAACCCGATAGTCCCCCATCTTCGGAACGTTCTTATACAACTCCTTAACCCGCATGCGACTGACACGCTCTCCAGCTTGCAGCTTCCGCCATACGTCAATGCCATCGGCTACCGCTTCGCTCACACTTGACCGACCGCGAAAGCTATACAGGTATCCATACGCCCTGACCTGCTTTGCCATTTCCCAAGCATAGGAGTTGGTACGTGCCATCAAGGTCCACGACCCCTCATACATAGGAACCGTCTCAAAGTTCATGTGGTACGTGACCTTGCCCTCTCGCTCCGTTGGCTCGAACTCCTTGGAGATGCGATTGTCTATGCGCTTTACAATACGTTGGGACAAATCATGCACTACCCGTGGCATACGGTGCGACTGACTCAACACAGTCTGCTTCTTAGATGCTGACAAAAACTTGTTTACATCAACGCCTGTCCATTCGTGGATAGCCTGATCGTCATCCCCTGCAATGATGATTCGCTTGGCATGCTCCGACATCTTTGAAACCATCTGCCATTGTGACGGCGTTAAGTCTTGGGCCTCGTCAACAATCAATACGTCTAGCTCCGGAGGAATAACAAGCTCTACATACCGAGAAATAAAATCCCCAAAGTCTAGCTTGGCTTCCTGCGTCTTGTACTTGGTTAGTGTGGCCTCGACATTCTCCAGCTTGGAGAAGGCAAGACTATGGTTGCCCGAGTCATTGAACTCCTGCTCAAGAGAAACCAAACGCGACCGCGCCCTGTCGATTATGTTTAAGTACTGAGCGCCGGACCCCGAGAGTGTTGTCTTAGGCAGACCGTCTGCCACATCAATCCCGTCCTTCGCCAAGAGATCAAGACGCAAGATACCTGATAGCTTCCTGTAGTCATCAGCCCCCATAACATCAGCAGTCTGCAGACCAAGCCCGTGAAACGCCGTGGCATGCAACGTCCTGCAATGCGGCAACTCCTTTGGCTTGAGGTTAAACTTCAGGCAAGCCCGTTCCATCGCTTCCTGAATTGACTTGCGAGTGAAAGAAACAAACGCAAATCTATGGGGCGCACCGCCCTCCTCAAAGTAATCGTTCACCCGCTCCATCAACGTGTATGTCTTCCCAGTTCCGGGCGGTCCCAGTATCAGTTCACTATTCGTAATCATCTTCCCTAGCCCTTTCGTTTACCCATTCTTCCACTTCGCTCAGAACCCAACGCTTGGTCTGTCGCTGCTTGGGGTTCATAGGCCCAAGCATTATGGGCCGTGGAAACTGGCCCATTTTTACCCACTTGTAGAGAGTTGAGGTCGATACTCCCAAAAGCTTTGCAACCTCAGACACCCTTAACAAACGGTTAGAAGGGGATGTCATTTGGAATCTCCTTTACATCTAATTCTACATCCGTTTCCTCGAACGCAGGCACACGCCAAACACGCGCCGTTGTTCTCTTTCCATCAGCCTTGCGATAGTTCAGCTTGTACTCTGCATCCTTGCCACCGTTCAGCTTCTTTAACGCTTCCGTAACCTCGGCCCTTGTGTAGTGAGTGAAGTTTCGATTGCGCAAATACTCCATGAGACCCGCGATCATGAACGAGGTAAACCCGTCCTCGGTCCACGGCTTCCCATGCGTAACCTCTTCTGCCTGTACCGCCCGTATCCTACTGGTGCAGTACATGCGTAGATGATCTTTAAACTGTCCCGAGTAAGTTAGCTCCTCCGGAACCTCTATGCGTGTGGAGTTCACCATCAACGCAGAGATCAACATCTGCCACTTGGCAGGCCGCATAGTGGGCGGCATAATACTAAGCTGATCCATGCATGCCCGTTGGAATAGCGTCTGGTTCTGTAGCTGCTCTGTTGATAGCTGCACCCTACGCCCTGTCACATCCAAGAAATGCAGGCGAGGCTCCGACAACATGGTTACAAGACCGCCCAACTTGGGCGCGTCCGGCATGTCGTCCCCCACACCATACTTTCTGGTACGGCATACGTCCGGATCACAATAGCTTTTGATTGGCTCTTGCTTGCAAGTGTAGAAATAATCTTTCTTGCCTACCGATTTCTGCAGCGCAGACATCTCAGAAGCAGGAAGAGGTTGGTCTGTTAGCTCCCTGTTCATCTGTTCTAGCTTCTGAGGCCAATCATCAGCCCATTTCTTACGGCAGTACACCCCACAGTTGAAGAGGGTTGTGTTCCTATCACTTGAGATTGCACCCTGAGAACACATGTGCTGCAAGCATGGTGGCCCGTCAAAGAAATCTTCCTTGCCCCCAAGTCTCAAGGCTTCCAGAGTATCTATCGTGGTGACAGACTTCTCTGCGTGATCCAAGAAATCGTCTAACTCCAACGCCTCGACCTTGCTATCGAAGCAGTATCGAACCGTCTCCTCTGCCTTGAAGTACGGCAGGTTAATAAAGTTACCAACATCCCCTTGCTCAGATAATATCGTGTCTTGTTTGGGAAAAATCTCTGACCCAGAGAAGCCCAACGCAATAGACATCTCGGTCAGGAACTCTCGCACCACTGCCGCTGGCTCCCGCTGCTCAAGAAACAAATACAAATGCGCCCCGCCCGACTTCGAACGGCAGTGAGACAATGGGAACTTTAACTTAGTAATCTTTTGCTGAAGCTGCTTGTGATCCAGATCGTAGACGTCAACATCAATGCAACCAAAGCGGCATGCGTTGTCCTCGTCTATCGGTATGGACCCAACACCTAATGAGCCATCTAAATGCTCCTGCATAGCCTCCTCGGTAATCGGATCACGCACAATCCAACTATCGGCTTCGGTCTTACCGTTCCGTCCCACACGTTTTATTTTTGTAGAGCCATACGCCACCCGCGAACCCGCGAAGATAGCCAGCATCCTACTAGCTTGTGTCATTGCGATAATCCTTGAGAAAGTGAGGGGCGTTTCGCAGTGCGAATCCTAGCCCACGCCCCTCTAAAGCAGCCTAAAACGGGATGTCTTTGTCCCGTTTATCGGAAGGCGGAGTTGCGGAGGTTTCACCCTCCGGTGCTGCTTTAACTTCACCCGCTGCAACGGACTGTCTAAACAGCCTTGCCTCCTGCAACAGATCACGCTCTTTAACCAAGCCTTCTTTCTCAACGGCCCAGTTATTCCAAGTCCCTTGGTCATTGCTCTCCTCGACAGAGCGTAGACGCCAAACCGTGGCAAAGACCGCCGGAGTAACCATCGCACCCGACTTGGGATGCTTGACTTTCTGCATGGCGATCTGCGTTTTCCAACGACGGCTTACCTTGAGTTGAGTAGACTTCATGTCTACCACCGCAGGTTGGTAAGAGCCGTCATCATCTACAATCAACACGAAATGCTGGTCAGACTTCACCAGTTCATTGCCGCTTGGCAACATCTCCTTGGACCCCGACCGTGTTGTTTGCGTCAGGACAGGATCATTCGCGGCAATCTCACCTTGAAAACCACCGCCCAACTCTCGCGGCACAAACTCAAGGTACTTGGTGCATTGGTAACAAGGGATCACACGTATCCCCTCCTCCCCGTTCCACACCTGAGATGTGACATTGTTAAACGCATCACCTTGCTGCGCACCCTCAATGTGTTCAGCATTGCGCTTGTTTAACTGTGGAGACATAGCCTGAAGCAACCGGACAAACGGTATCTGCATCTCGCTACTGTCAAATGAAGCACCTTCACCCGCAGTGTCAAAGATATCGTCCATTACATCTGTGCTTAACTCTGCACTTTTTTTATTTGCTACCGCGTTACCCATATTTATGCCCCCCCAAGAATAGATTTAATCAAAGAGATGCGTTCCTTCGCCATCTTCTTCTCAACCTTCATACTATTGTATAAAGCTTTTTGCTGCCCGTTAAGATCAGCCTCAAGTTCCAAGAGAGTTTGAAGCTCTTCGTCAATCTGTCTCTCAATCAACTGATCTTCCATGCGCTCTTCGAAATCTGTTTCGTCGTTGTCCATGAAGCCACCATACTCATCAGTGTGGTCTTCATCATCCATTTCTTCCAGCATTTTATTCTTATACGCACCCATTATGCTTTCCTCCGGATTTCTGCTGCGTTTGCGATGAATGCCCCAAACATGTCGAGGTCAATAGGCTTCCCGTCCGTCACGCGCTCTTTAATAAACGCCTTCAATGTAGAGGGATGAACGTGGGTCTTGGTGTTCGGTTCGAAACCACGATCATTTAAGATGCCAACAACATCCTTTGCCATGTTGTCTTGGCCCTTGCCAAACGAGCATATGACATCGTTCTTTATAATGTCATCAAGCCCCTGCTCCCGAAGCCACGTATAGGCTTCCTCTCTTCGCGCAACTGGGATGCTGGCGTGAACCATCATCTTACGCTGCACAGTCAAGCCGTCTACATCAAGACGCTCAACGCCCATCTCATCCATGAGTGATGGTATTTGTTCGACCGATAGCTTGTGCTTCTCAGCCTTCAATGCTTTCAAGTGCGCCTCGGCATCGACCATCTGGTCTTCGATCCCGCGCATTGTACGCACTAGATCACTGAGGTTTTTCCCAGTGTTCGTGTCAACTCCAGCCAACGCTTGGCCTTCGTCAAACATGTCATCAAAAATATCGTTCATAAGTTCATCCTCTTCAGGGTTGTGGTTGACGGGTCAGACTATTATCTGTAAAACAATAACCAATCCGTAAAATAGACAATAATGGAGGACGTCATGGATTTCAAGTACAATTTTAAAAAAAATCCGTTCGACCATCAAAGGGATGCGTTGACGGTTGGGCTTACCCGCCCAGAGTTCGGGTACTTTATGGAGATGGGAACCGGAAAGTCTAAGGTTCTCATAGATAATATGGGCATGCTGTTTCTAAGGCAGGACATAGACTTCGCCTTGGTCATCGCACCAAAGGGCGTATATCGAAACTGGGTAGAGAAAGAAATACCTGAGCACATGTCCGATAGCGTGGACTATCGCATAATACGCTGGGTTACAGGCGGCAACAAAAAGCAACAGGAAGAAATGAGATCGGTCCAAGAACCGTTCGAGGGCCTGACGATCTTCGTTATGAACGTCGAGGCTTTCAGTTCCGTCAAAGGCAGAACCGCAGGGGAATGGTTTGCTAAACGCTTCGGGTCCCGTGGTCTCATAGCCGTGGATGAAAGCACCACCATCAAAAACCCCAAGGCCAAACGAACCAAGGCCCTGCTCAAGATAGCGCAGGAGTTTAGATTCAGGCGTCTGCTCACCGGATCACCCGTTACCAAAAGCCCGATGGATATCTGGTCACAAGCGGAGTTCCTACGGTCGGGACTCATGGGCTTCGAATCATACTGGGGTTTCCAAAGCCGATATGCCGTCATGCAAAAGGTTAAGATGGGTGCCGCTGCTTTCACGCAGATACTAGGCTATAAAAACTTAGATGAACTAACCGACCGGATTGATTCGTTCTCCTTTCGGGTACTCAAGAAAGACTGCCTCGACTTGCCCGAGAAAATATACACGGTGCGTAACGTAAGCATGACCCCTGAGCAACGCCGCATGTATGAAGAGATACGAGCAAACGCTATGGTCCTATTTGAAAACGGCGATATGACCACGGCCCCCGCCGTAATCACCCAACTCCTGCGCATGCAGCAAGTTATGTCAGGGCATCTCAAAACAGATGATGGTGACATGATAACCTTTCCCTCAACCAGACTAGATGCGCTGCTTGAAATAGTAGAAGAGCACCAAGGCAAAGCCATAATCTGGTCACGGTTTCGACACGATATCAAAGCTATCACCGAGGCCCTCAACAAAAGATTCGGGGATGGTTGTGCCGCTGCATACTTCGGTGACACGTCCGACGATAAGCGAAGTCAAATCGTCAGGGACTTTCAACACGGTGACACGATTAGGTTCTTCGTAGGCAATCCCGCAACCGCAGGGTACGGTCTGACATTGACCGAAGCTAACCTCGTGGTCTACTATGCTAACGACTTCAACCTCGAAACTCGGATACAATCAGAAGACCGCGCTCACCGTATCGGGCAACATAACCCAGTAACATACGTCGATCTAATCACAGAGAAAACGATTGATGAAAAGATCGTTAAATCCTTGAGAAGCAAGATCGATATCGGTGCCGTGGTCCTTGGAGAAAAAGCAAGAGAATGGCTGACCGTATAAAAAAACCCGCAACCCATGAAGACGTCATCGAAACAATGGTGGACTTTAAAAAAGGATTGCGGACCCTCGACACTGGAGCCACGGTCCTGTCGGAACAAACAGGCTTGACCGAAGATATCGCAAGGGCTTATCTAAAAGGGTTAAAGAAATCTAGCCTCAACGTCACACAGATACGAGGTTACAGTAAAGAAAAACCAGAAGCCCTTGCTGGTAAGAAGGGCAAATGGAACGAGGCCCGACGATAAAATCGGGCCTCGCTCTGTCGTTTATAGAAGAAAAAAACTTACGCAGCTTCTTCCTTAAACTTATTTATAATCAACGATAACTGCTGAAGCATGGACCGCCGCTCTTGTGCAGCAATCCGCCTGAGAATCTCCAAGTCTTTCGCCATGATCGTCACCGTTGCGTATTTTTTATCTTCAGCCTTCTTCAATCGACTTCTCCATGTCTATTACTTCCTTTGATGTCGGAGGAAAGAACGGCGCAGAGGTCAAGGCCCATCGAACAAACGACCCCCTAGCAGAAAGCCCCGGACGTTGGTGCGTAATGCTCTTCACAACCCTGCCTTGGTTAAACAAACGGTGTAAAGAATTGCTCACCATCTGACCATCTATTTCATGGTCCTCCTGCAGTTCATACGCTACCTCCCCACACAACCAAGCGTCCTCGTTCACATCGTCGTGCGTCTCACTTAGTATATCTAGCACCAAGCGATCAACCTCGTCTGAGTCCATAACACGCCTTGCGGGTTCCTGTACTGGGGCAGGAGCCGTGCCGTTTGCTCCTGATCCAACTGCCCTCCAAGGAGTTCGGTCCCTCTGCTCATGGGCGTTTGGTACAACCACAAACGTTTGAAACGAACCCTCCTCTAAGCTATGCTTCTTGGCAAATATAGGATCAAAGAAAACGCTTTCGCCCTCTGTATTAACCCCAAAGCCATGCCCCTGCGGAAACATCTTCTCCACATAAACGTCCTGATATTCTATTAAGCCTTTTAATTGTTGCATTGTTCCTCCTAATGCATTGTTGTTGCGTCACCAGACGCTCTCCTACACTGAGACATTACGTTAAGACCCATCATCTCACGGGCGTCCTCCGGCCCGTGAACATCAATCATCATCTCAACCAATATCCCAAACATAATCGGAACCATCAGTTCCGGATCACGCTGCTCTCCGTGAAGCTCCGATAAAAACTCCTCGAACCTCTCAACACAGTCCCTAAACTCTTCTTCGGACCATTTTCTCTTGTCTATAAAAACACTCACCATTATTCTCTCCTTCGTCGTAAGATGTCTCGGGCTTGCCGTATGGTTAGCCCCGCCGCTCTTGCGGCTTCCTGTATCTCAACACCCTCATCCACCAAAGAAAGGAAAGCAACTGTCTCACGCCTCGGTTGCCTTCCCGAATGCGCAGAAATAGATTTCTGCCCATACTTCTGACTGCCCCCGTTGTGATCCATCATGCGCTTGTTATCCGCCGCCGCTATGGTGAGGTACTGTATTCGCCGCTCGTGTGGGGTCATTCAATTACCTCCACAATCTCTTCTAATGCCGCCGCTACTCGCACCACGGCACCTATCTTATCATCATACTCAATCGTTACTACGTCCCCCGCCGTGGCCCGTTTTGACAAGCCCTTGATGGATAGAAGCTTATCGCCACGAGGACGCCGATACAGCCTGATCTCGGTCTCAGTATATCCAGACCCGTCATCATAAACCGCCCTAACAACCTGCTTCGCACCGTTGTCTATGTTCACGTAGCCTCGGTGCGCCAAGTTGCGTGAGAACAATTCTACAACGCTCTTATTGGCGTCTATGATGCTCTTGTTAAGCATCCTTTGTGTGATCGTGATCGTGGCTTTCATTACTTTCCTTCCTTCCATGCACTGTGGGCATCAACGCCCATGTTAAAAATAATCTCATGCCGTAAATCCTCGACCACAACGTCAGAAAATATATCAGCATCAGGGTTTAACTTTATGTCCTCCTCAATCTTTTTGGATATCTCATCCAACCTATCCACAATGTAATGAGCACATACCTTAGTCATGAAATATCCTCCCCAATTTCATCGTCGCTTCCTTTCTATCCCGCGTGTAATACTTACACGCCAACATCAAAGCATTCTGCAACGTCTCGTACTCCAACTCAGTCAAAACCTCCCGCGCCTTGGCCCTCAATAACTTATAATCCCAGTATAAATCAGGCTCCGGACGTGTCTCCTGAATCAAAGATACATTACTATCAAACGTCCTCGCATAGTCCTTGATCATGGACTTAACCAACATTAAAGCATGGTCCCCGCTCAATGCCTCAACCTCTCGAAACATCTCCCTCGTGTCTTGGCCCCTCGTGCCATAACGTAACCAAACCTTGTACTTCATTCCCATTCCTTCCTGTCCTCCTCCTGCTCATAGCCACGATAGTATTCCGCAACCTGCTCCTCGGTCATGTCAGTAACCCTCGGACCCGTAACCATGCCCTCCGGATACCAATGCGGGTCCGGACGCCGCCAATAATAAGCGTCCGCACTGCCACGATCATACGGTGACTTAGGGGTCATGCGCTGGCCTCTTCCTGCTCAACCACCAAATCACCGCCTTTGTTTAAAAAATGACGCCACAAATCAGCTTCGGCCTCTTTTCGCGTGGCGTACCTTTCATCAAATACACCATAGCCTCGGCTCTTGTCCCGAATGATATACCTCATGTCGCTTCGCCTTTTTCGTCGAACAAGTCATCAATGTCATCTTCGTCGTTGGGAAATCCGATAACAACATATCCGTAATCGTCGCGGGTAATTTTCCACTTGTCTGATGGGCAGGTATCTAACCACTCAAATAATTCTGATCTTTTTATTAAATCCCTCATGCGCTGGACCCCTTCGGATCAAAGCGTAGGTGATGCTTGGTGGCTACCTTGTCTAAAGCGTCAACAATGCTGTTAGGCCACTCCCACCCCCTAGACGTTTCGTCATGGGCCGTCTGTAAATCGTGCAACAACAACAACTGATCAGGACGTAAAACATCTTGATCCCACGACTTTGCTACAGCGTCAGAAACATCCCGATTAGACATACCCGCACCCTCTAATTCGGGGCTGTAATGCTCGTCAGCAATAAACAAGCCAACCGCGCACTTCTGACCGTTGAACTCGCAATCATCGTCCATGCCACGATAGACGCAAGCGTCACCGTCTGCATCCAATGACGGGCCATCCATGCTCATTAAATGAGCCGATGCCTTGTTAAATATATCCTGTAGTTTCATGATATCCTCCCCTCTCAGGCCGCTTGCGCGACCTGAGCATTAGATGATTGCAAGATGTACTCAGATGCCTTCTGAGCAGCGGACGTGGCCTTGATGATAGCGTTGGGATGATCCCCCAACATGCGTATCCAATTATT
>Ga0208134_1000457_pt1 | contig 27044 bp, 52 predicted proteins | sample VirMetDEL_Mar_31_FD_184515 | JGI IMG/M metagenome (GOLD analysis project Ga0208134, IMG submission 184515) | Aqueous microbial communities from the Delaware River and Bay under freshwater to marine salinity gradient to study organic matter... | ecosystem: Environmental > Aquatic > Marine >...
GAGTGGCTGACCGTGGGTGACTGGGTCTACCAAAACTTCGACTACATCACTGGTGTGTCATTCTTACCATACACAGAGCATACCTACAAACAGGCTCCGTATGAAAGTTGCACTAAAGAGGAATATGAAGCCGCCTTGGCTAGTACTCCTGACATCGACTTCTCTCAGCTTCAGTACTACGAAAAAGAAGATAACACTGAAGGTGCTCAAACCCTTGCCTGCGGTGCAGGAGGTTGTGAGATCTAATGATCGAAGAAGCCGCTGAAGCTAACTTTGTCCTTGCCGCCCAAGCGACGGTGAGGGCAGACCAAAAAATTCTTGAACAAACAAACACAAAAAAGGAAACACCCCTATGGAACCTATTGAAAACTCTGATGCCGAAGCTATGGTAAACCCTACTCAGGAAGTCATTACTGACCCTTTGGCTCAAGCAGTTATTCTGCATGTGAAAGACGGTATGCTTATGATGTACAGTAAAAACCTAACACACGAAGACATTGCTGTCGTTCTCGTTGGGGCTGTTGAGTCGGCTCGTGCTGAGTTGAAAGCCGTGATGGAAGCTCAGGAGGCGGCGGAGTAATGCACGTTGTTTTTGGAAGACCAAATTGTTCTTTCTGTGATGCAGCAAAAGGCTTCCTAGAGGGTAACGATCAAGACTATATTTACATAGACGTTACTACTCTAGGCAATGCCCGCCTACGGGAACTCCTTGTTGCTGATCTAGGCAAGAACCAAGTACCACAAATCTTCGAACTCATCGGGGGTTATGAAGACATGCTCCTAAAACGACTGAAAGAGGGGACTTAAATGACAACCGAAGACACTACAAAAAGAGGCCGTGGAAGGCCCAAGAAGATCAAGCTAACACCCAAGGCTCCTAAGCCAGAGGTTCCGGCAGAACCTTTTGGGCCGAAGAAAGCAGCAGATATCTTTGTTGAGACGGTGTTAGACGATGAGACCTCTGTCTCTATCTTTGGTATTGATGACTTTACGGAAGAACTAATTGAGCGCCTTTGGCTTAACCCTCACATTTCTACTATCTACTGCTCCGACACTTCACAAGAGCGGTTGAACCTCATAAACAAAAAGATAGGAAGCCGTAGCTTCTCTATGTGGCGTTGGAAAGTTCGACCAGTTCAGGACTTCTTACAGTTGCCTAAAACAAGGCTCTGTGCTGTTGCGTCTGGGTTGAAAGACAGGGTAGGCTTGCTGAAGAGCCAAGGTATTCAAATTGTAGTATTGGAAGAACTTAATGTCGATTGAAGAAGAGCAGTTTGAAACGTTTATCCCTTACAACCAGCAGAGGGAATACTTCTTTGTTGGCTTTAAGGAGTACGTCCGTTGTCCAGAAACCAATGCTCTTGACATCATCATTGTAACCTATGAAGACCAAGACTTTGAGCTTAAGTGGGACTACTACGATAGCTATTACAGGGGTCACATTGTTGACTCTACACTAGGGAAAATTCACGGCTTTGTTGTATAAGGAAACAAAATGAAACAGTATTTAATCTCTTGGAACGCTGGCTACGGCACTAGCTATGACGTAGTGGAAGCAGAAAACGAGAAGCAAGCAGGAATTCTGGCGTACGAGTCTTGGAGAGACGAGGCAGAGTCTCAAGCAGACTATGACGCTGAGGAAGCCAACTATGGCAACCTCGAAAACGTCGGGCTTGACCCAAAAGACTATGATTTTGAATTGGAGGACGAAGAGTGACAGTAAAGGAGCTACGGAAGCTTCTAAAGAGGTATCCACCCCTGTCTGAGATTAGCTTCCAGTACTACCCTAACGTTGATGAGGGTTGGGAGTGTAACTTTGACTCACAAAACAACTTAGGATACCCACCAACGGTATCCCTATTCTTTACCCCAAAGGAGTATAACAAACGATGAACATCTTTAAACGCTACATGAACTTCCTTATGACTTGGCGGAAACACCGGGAAGTAATCAAAGAACTGAACAAACTAACTAACCGAGAGTTGGCAGACATCGGTATTAACCGTGGTGACATTGACCGTTTGGTTTGGCTGGAGGCAGATAAAAATGACAGAGGAAACTAAAGAAGTTTACTACACTTGCGAAGAGTGTGGTGAACCTGTGGATGAGGATGGTGACACCCTAGTTGACTTTGGGTGCTCCTACTGCCCCTTGTTTTGTGACACCTGTGGTGATCATGGTTGTGATCAATCCTGCTAAGATAACCTTTAGAAAACGTTGGCAAAATATTACTGCCGACTAATGACAAAACAATTAGTATTAGAAAAGTGAGAAATAAAAATGGCTAACAACAATCAACAAGTAGTAAACGGTGGCGGTGGTGCAGGCTTTCTTAGCCTCTTGGCTGTCCTCTTCATTGGCTTGAAACTTACTGGCTACATCGCTTGGTCTTGGTGGTGGGTACTTGCCCCTCTCTGGATGCCGATCGCTATCCTCCTTGGTATCATTCTCTTCGGAGCAATCTCTGTAGGTCTGGTTGCAGGCTTTTCTGCCGTGGTAAAATCACGACGGGCTAAGGCGCGAGCTAACAAATATAAGTGAGGAAATCCTGGCATCTATAATAGAGAAATCTAAACAAGGAAAGTCAAATGACTGATCGACCTAACTGCCACAAGTGCAAGTTTTCAAGACAGAGCGTGGTAAGCTCTACCACACATCACCGCAGCTGCCGAATTAACGTAGAGGACACGAAGGTTCTACCTGAAATTACCCTTATCAAACATGGTGTTATGCAAGGTTGGTGTTCTTGGCCTTATGACTTTGATCCAGTTTGGGTTGATCGTTGTACTGCCTTCGAGGAGAAAACAGAATGACATTTGAAGAGTATAAAGCGGAGGGTAGTCGCTACACCTTCTTAGATGATGGGTCAGGTGAAGAGCACTACCCTCACTGGCTTGTCCTAGATGACGTTATGGTTCATCAACCTTCACAGATCACTGAAACCCTCATGGGTGTTGGTAAGGAGGGCCGACCTGACGAACTAGATGTTCGAGTATGTTTCGAGCAAATCAAAAAGAAAGTGAACAGCCTATGACCATTGAGGGCGCACCAATACTTTTCATTGTTAGGGGGATCACTGGCTCTGGAAAGACAACTTTTGTTAAAAACCAAGATCTAGATTGTATCCACCTTGAGGCAGACATGCTCTGTGTCAAACACGACTCCTACCAGTGGGAACTTTCTCATGTACACCACAACCACGTCGCTTTGCACAAGATTGCTAAGATTGTCATGGACCGTGGGGCTGACCTTATTATCTCTAACACCTTCACCCGAAAGTGGGAGTTCAGAGACTACGTTGATTACGCCCACAACAAGGGTTACAACGTTGAGGTTTACCGTATGTGCAATGAGTATGAAAGTACACACTCCGTTCCACAGGAGGCGATTCAGAGAATGAAAGATCGTTTCGAAGACTACGAAGGAGAAACTCTTGTCTACAATTAAAAATGATATCTGGTTCATTTCAGATACCCACTTTCAACATACTAACATCCTGAAGTACTCTAAGTCTCGTGCTGCGTTGTTCAACAACACAAAACAGATGGACGAGGTGCTGATTGATAACTGGAATAAAACCATCAAGCCAGAGGATAAAGTGTATCACCTCGGTGATGTGACCTTTGGAAGCAAGGAGTACTACGCAGACAACATCCACCCTCGGCTAAACGGTAAGAAGCGTTTGATTGTGGGAAACCATGACAACATCAAGTTCTTTACTGAACGTAACCTGTTCCAGAAGATTATGTTGTGGAGGGTCTTCAATGACCCTGAATACCCGTTCTTGTTCTCTCACATCCCTGTCTTACAGAAGGACATTGACGAGAGGACCAAACAACCAAACGGGGTTAACGTTCATGGCCACATCCATGACGACCTATCTCCAACAGAGAACCACTTTTGTGTCTGTGTTGAGCAGATATCCTTTAAACCAATACACCTTGAAGAAATCAAAAAGAGGACTAAACGATGAGAGTAGCTAAATACCCCGGAGCAGGCCGAAAGCTGAAAGCAGTGCTGGGCGCTGACCTACAGAGTTTCTTCATTCAAACAGACACCGCCATTTACTACGTATCTTCCAGTGCGGTCGTAAAACAACTCCTGACTAGCTTAGAGGCTGTCCTTGGGCAACACAGTGACCGTGTCCCTGTTTACGAGGGTGAAGAAATCGTTCTAAAGTTTTAAAGGAATATCTGTGATGAACGTTAAAGAACTGATCAACCTGTTGCATGGCATGCCTCACGACTCAGAGGTGATTATTGAAAGGAGCCAAGGTTACTATGAACCTCTTTGGAGTGATCCTTCTACTGTAATAGCTGATGGCTACAACCCAGAGGGTTACGGCTACAACGACTGTTGTTTTAGAGAGCCTCACCTTGGCCTCGTAGAGTATAACGACGAAACAGAAATGTTTGATGACCCTGAAGAAGTTACGGAAGAGTGGGGCGAGTACCTATCCTCTCCGATGGTGGTTGTACTATGACCAGAGAGAAAATAGAGATCAGCTTCTCCGCTGATGGGTGGTGTATCTACGTTGGAAACAAGGTCTACCACTGGGATCACAACGAAGAAGATCTTGGAACAACAGCTATTTACACCCTGTTGTCAGACCTCGGTTATAAAGTAGCAATAGTAGAGGAATACTAATGGACTATGTACGTTTTCTTTCCCTGTCACGTCTTGGCAAGGATGAAGTTCTTGGGATTGAGGCAGGAACCTGTCACGTCTTCCCTAAGCTAGACGGTACTAACTCGTCCCTGTTTTGGGATGACGCAAACTACGCCTTGGGAGCAGGTTCCCGTAACCGTAAACTCTCCGTTGGCGCTGACAACGCTGGCTTCCTAAACCACATGAAGGATCACCCGACTGCTAACGAGTTGGTTAAGTCTTTCTCCGAGTGGAACATTTTTGGTGAGTGGCTTGTACCCCACAGCCTCAAGAGCTATCGTGAAGAAGCTTGGCGTCAGTTCTACATCTTTGACGTCTGGGATCAAAACAAAGGTTGCTACCTGCACTATGATGAGTATAACGCGGCTCTTTCTCCTATTCTCCAGTCAGTTCCTTGCAACGACATTAAGATCATCCCGCCTATGGCGATTGTGAAGAATGGCGATGCAATCAAGTTCCAGCAACTCGCTGAACAGAACACCTACATGATTGAGGATGGTAAGGGTTGTGGTGAAGGGGTTGTCATCAAGAACTATGACTACGTCTCTAAGTTTGGTAACTACCAAGCAGCCAAGCTTGTAACTAACCTCTTCAAAGAAGCCAACGCCGAAGCCTTTGGGCCTCGTGAGATTAACCAAGAAGTAGTTGAACAGCTTATCGCCGAAGCCTACGTAACAGAGGCTCGTATCGACAAGATCTTTCACAAGATCGAAGATGACATGGGTGAACCTTTTACCTCTAAAAGTATTCCTCGTCTCCTCAACACTGTCTACCATGACATTATTGTTGAAGAGTCTTGGGAGTTCATCAAGCGGTTTAAGCAACCAACAGTCAACTACAAACTTCTGCAACGATACGTTATCTTGCAGATCAAACTAGTCAAACCGGAGTTATTCTAATGACCAAGTGGGAAGTTATCAAAGGTATACTAACTGGCCGAGAACCCGGTTGTGGTTACTTTGGTGGAGCAGAAGGAGCAGTGAGGATGGTTATTGTCATAGTGCTGTCCTTGGTAACCCTCTTGGCTATTTCAATTTAAAGGAGTGATCCCAATGGGATACTACACAGACTACACCATCACTGTCGGCAACTTTGAGGACGAGGCTCAACGAGAAGCCTTCCTTCGGTGTGACAAAACAGCAGACAAGTTCTATATTGGAGACCCAGAGTTATGCCAATGCTTTGCAACCTTTTGGATGGGCGACTGTAAGTGGTACAACTGGCAAGAAGACCTGCTAGAAGTTTCCGAACTCTGGCCTACCCTGAACTTTGAAGTCCACGGCTCCGGAGAAGAAACAGGTGACGTTTGGCGAGCGCAGATCAAGAACGGTAAGAGTGAGATCGTGAAAGCAAGTCTTGTCTTCGCCCCGTTTACAAAACAATTGTTTAACTAAAGGAACTAACCACATGAAATTCTTTGCAAAACTTGCTATCCTCGGCGTTCTCCTCACAACCCTCGCTGGTTGCTGGGGCGAAAAAGTAGAAGTCCCACCAGCCTCGGTTGGTCTTGTCCTCGGTAAGAATGGTTACCAAGGCGACCTCGTTCCACCCTCACGTTTCCGCCTGACACCGTGTATCTTTAACTGTGACAAACTGGTTGTTATCGAAGCAGGTGACATCGGCATGGTAGAGACAATGAACGTCCTCATGCCTCGTGATAACCTTGATCTTGGTGTTGACGTGCGGTTTACTCTGGCTCTAAGCCAAGACCGTGATGAAATCCTCTCTGTCTTCGATCGTGTTGTCCCTACTCGTTTGAGTGGTGACGGTATCTTCGGTGGAGGTAACTTTGGTACTAACCTTGTTATGATCTATGACACCTACGGTAAAGCCGTGGTACGTAACGTTGTACGATCGAAACTGTCAGAGTACACTATCGATGAGATTGCCAACAACCAAGGCCGAGTCTCTGAAGAACTGCGTCAGGCTGTTGCCTCTGCTCTTGAGAAAACTCCTCTTGAAGTAAAGCAGTTTGGTTTGGCTAGTATCAGCTACCCAGCAACAATCACAGAAGCCCGTGAGAGTGCTGCTCGTCGTGAGATCGATATTCAACGTGCTGATGCTGATGCTCAAGTAAAGATCCGTGAAGCCCAAGCCCGTCTTGAGGTAACTCGTGCTGAAAGGGAAGCTGACATTCTTGCTGCTCAAACCATTGCTGAACAGAACCTCATCCTAGCTAACGGTGTGACTCCTGAAGTCCTCCGCTACATGGAACTCGAAGTGATGAAAGAAATGGCTCGTAACAAGAACACTATCTTCTTCCCTCTCGACATGATGGGGTCAGAAGCTCTTGACTACCGTGTACTAAACACACCAACCCAATGAAGGTAGTAGTTGTGTTGACAGAAGAAGGTGATGTCTTTGGTGTTTACTCCTCAGCCCTCACCGCAGAGAAGGCAGTAAGAGGACACCTAATCGCTGTAAACGGCGATGACTGTGAAGAAGAATTCTTTTCCTATATAGATATGGAGATGGAATAAGAATGAGAGACTTCGTAAATAAGGCAAATGTTTGGTTTGCCAAGAGACGTGTCCATAAGCTGATTGAGTTATGTGGAGAAACAGGGGGCGAGAGTTCCCCGTACTTCGAAGAACTACAGGAAGCGATCGACCAAGAAAAGGTTTACAAAAATGTTCGGAATTGAGTTCCTATCGACAATGTTTCTTATCCATGCGTTCAAGGCAGCAATTGCTTCCCTCATTGTCTGGGGGTTCCTTCGCTACATCTTGAGCCTGTTCTACTTTGACCTGAGTCACATGTATGACATGGAACGCGCTGACCCCTACTTCAAGAAGATCATCAACATGTTTGGCCTTCTGTTGTTCGTTATCCTCTTGTTCTTCGGAACAGTAGGTAACACCCGCATCGTAATTGATCCGGTACAGAACTATGAGCTACGGCAATACCAAGAAAACGAAGCCCTACCTGAGTTCATCACCCCAGAAGAACGTTATGAACAACGTAACGGTTTCACCCCTCTCAAACAATAAGGAATAACACTATGTTTACCTCACTTCTCAAGGCTGCAGCTGTAGTCATCGATGTACCTGTATCTCTTGCAGCAGACGTTGTCACCCTTGGAGGTGTGACTACCGACAAGGAAGACTCCTACACCGCAGAGGCTCTTAGCCGCTTTGTGGGTAACGTTTCCGATGTTACAGACCCCGACCAATAACCTACTTGGTGTCCCTCTTAACTGAGGGGCATTACCGTGGGCTATGAACCACGAAACTCCTAACCTAGTATATACAAAAGGAAATACAGAAAATGATGAAAATGATTAAAACAGCCGTAGTAGCTGCAGCCCTAGCCTTCACAGCAGCTTGCGCAGGTGCAGAAACAGGTTTGACTAAAGACGTCACACGCACAAACGTTCAGGCTCTTGGTAACGGCTCCGTAGGACCCGCTTTCCATGTGGCAGGTGTCGGTTACTTCGTCTCTGAAGTCGCTGCTCCGTACGCTAAAGCTGGCCCAACAGTGGTACCTGCTCAGTACGACCTCTTTGACGTTGAAGATGTTGCTGCCTACTTGGATAGCGTCGGTGTGGAAAACTACCGGATTGTCTTGAAAACAAACTCGAAGACTTGTTCTCCCAAGGGTGCTGCTCTTGACCCAGATGCGGATGCAAGTGAGTGCCGCTTGGATGATGGTATTGAAGACTCCGTAACAGGTGCTTCTGCCTTCGATCGTGACCGCGTCGTAAACGGCGGCTGGTAATCTAAACACGGCCCTATCACACTTCTGTGGTGGGGCCATTCCTATTACTGCTTACGGAGAATAAAGTATGAAACGTGAAAAATGGCTATTCCGGGGCTTAATCTTGCTGGTTATAATTTTTATTATCTTTGGCATCGTCTCGACAGTCAAGAAGAACAAAGAAATGCGCCTTGACTTGAACTCAGGTTTCTGCTCAATCTCAGAGGCACAGTGGTACCAACCACCTTCGTCGATGGTTTGTGTTGGTTATAACTCTCAAGGGAGTTGCACTACCTTTGTACCTATACAAGACGACCCTTATGAACGCGCTTATGTCAAGTGTCCCGCTGGGGAGAGTTGGTATCGGGAGTCCGCTATCTCTCGTGTGAGAAACTTAAATAACTAAACAACTGGAGAAAGAACATGACAGCAGCAACCAAAGAAGCCCAGAGGAAGACCGCCCACCCAAAGTTGTTTGTTGAGGGTGAGCCTGTTATTTGTACGTCTTCCAACTCCCCCGGTTACACGGTTGGTAAACAATACACACCCTACAAGAATGAACTGGGTCACCTGTCTATTGATGCCGATGATGGTTTCACTGACCTGTGTACCCTGTTGGTTTCCTCTTTTAAGAAAGACTAACACAACTTAATCCAGAGGGTGGGGGCCTACTCAAAGGATAATACAATGAAAACTTTTATGAAACTCTCTTTTGCTGCTTTGGCTGTTGCTTCTGTAGCAGCTTGTACTCCACCCGTCCAACAACTTTGCGTTGACGAGTACATCGATAAGCTTAACCCTTCCGAGCGCGTCTGCACAGATGTGGCTGTTGGGTGGTCTTACTGGATGCAGCCTACAGTGACAACACAGGATAACGACAATGACCGAGACCTTCCTGAGCTACCTACCGGAGGGCCTACAGGAGAAGATCCTGACCTTCCAGACGAAGAGGGAGAAGACACAACAGAAGATGATAACACAGAAACCGACGAGGACACCTCAGAGACTCCTGACCGAGTACGCGGAGATAACTCCGATGCAAATGGAAAAGGAGGTAACCGCCATGACCGACCCGATTTCACCCACGGTGGCACAGAGGTTGCAGAAGGTAAAAAAGATAGTTGAGTCAACACCTGTTGAGGGTTGGCATTACTACGTTCACCAAGCCGAGTGGGACTACCTCTTACAAGTCTACGGAGAGGACTGGGTAAACGAGCGTTGTATGCTTATCCAGCCTCTCGAAAGTTACTTTCCCAACATCTAAGTAAAGGAACGATCAAGTGAAAAGCGCTCTTGATGCAGAAATACTAGACAGACTGTCAAACGAAATCCGTACTAGCCTAAGCAAGGATGGTAAAGAAGACTCAAAAAAGAAAGATAGGTTTGCCGAACGTTGTGGTCTTACCTCCCTATCTTCTAGAGGTTCTTTTGCTGCCCTCGTTGGTGTTCATGAAGATCTACCAGAAGTGGTTATCAAGGTAGTACCTAACTATGACATGTTCTTACCTTTTGCGGAAGGGGTGTTGGACGGTCGTTATAAACATAAGTGGTTTCCAAAGGTTTACAGCGTTACTCGTTTGGAAACCCACTCCATCGTCACTCTCGAACTCCTACCTGATCCTTGCAGTGACTACGACAAGGGTGGCTACTTCGATCGCCTTGTAAGAACAGGTTCTAAATACTGTGATAGAAAAATAGAAAGGGACTTTGTTAGGATAGTGGAGGAGTTTTGTTTGGACAACCCCAGAGCACAGACAGACTTCCACAGTGATAACATCAGACAAAGATCTAAGGGCGGGAAGGTTATAATTGATCCCTTCTGGTCAACTACACGTACAGCCGAATAACTTACATAAAAGGACCATAACATGGACTCTACTCTCTCGCTAGAAAGCGCCTTCTTGCCTTGTTTTTATACAAAAGACCTTCATACTATGGCTAAGGCTTATCGAGCTTTGGACACAGCCCGTGCTATGGGCCTAATCAAACGTCCTGTTGACCTTCACACAGGTCGTCTCGACGGTCTTGATGTTACAATCCTTGGTATGGGGTTTGAGGATGCCTTGTCTATCATCAACTCTTCAAAACACATCAAGTCTGAGCTTGGTATTGGTTACCCTTACGTCTACCGGATCAACGGCAACCCTAAGCAACCAAGTCACCAGATAATGATGTACGGTGGTACAAAAGAAATGGATGTTATCAAGAGTGTCAAGGTGGCAAGCCATAACACCTCCCCAATGAGCGGTGACTACGTTAAAGTCTCTCCGACTAACTTCCTCACTTTCATCAAACCTTAAGGAACTAAAACAATGAAAACCTTTCTCTCAACCCTCGCTCTTGTCACCATGACAACCTGTGCTGCTGCTCCTGCTATGGCAGAAACTACCACCGCTGTCTGCCGCACCCTAGCTGACTCTGGGGCGATGGTCATGGAGTTACGTCAAAAGGGTCTTGCAAAGGACCTCTTGATGAAGATTGTTACGGAGAACGACCCGTACACTCTCGCTGTCATTGAAGAAGCTTACCTAGTACAACAGTATGACTCTGAGACTATTCAGAAGGTTGCTATTCTTGACTTCCATAACGCCATTCTCTCCACCTGCCTAACCACACTTAACAGAGGATAACTACCATGAGTACCTACCCGAATAACCTTTACGTAGTCTGGTGTGAGTGGGATATTGGACAAGAATACCTTGTCTTTCTCACTGAAGACCTCGCCCTAGAGTGGGCAGCTGCAGCTTACTACTTACAACAAGGGGAGAACGAAGAAGAAGAGACCTTTGAAGAACTCCTTGCTGAGGGCCTTATTGATGTCTCCACAGTAAGCTTCATTTCCTCCAACGAACCGGGATAGAACCAATGACAATCAAAACCCACTGGCATGACTACAACCCTTGGAAGGCTACTCTTGTTTACGTCTCTGAGGGGGGCTTCCCTCTAAATGACAACTATAAGGGGCATGCAAAAAGGGTGTATGGACCGTTTTTAGATTACTACCTTCTTAACAACAACGGACACTTCTCAGCAGGTATCCGGTTTAGTAAAGAGGAGGCAGGCTACCTCTCCCCTTACCTTAATGCAGGAAACCAAGAGCTTGCTCAAAAAGTTTGGGACAAGTACAACAACAAAGAAAGTGATATCATGGACAAGACTATCAGCTTCGAGCTTCAAACCACAATACGAGCAAACGTTACTAAACTTACCCAAGGAGAGCGCATCGCCTTGCTTGACGTAATCCTTGGTCAGATGAACGATACCACTATGGCAGAGTACATGTACAAACAAAGTAAGTGGACTGGTGTCTTCAAACAAATCGATCGCCAGCGTCAAATCGATAACAAAACACCTTTCTAAGGAAAAGAACACATGACACCGATTGACTTCCTAGACCTAACCCGGATTACTACCCCGTGGGCGCTTCTTGGGGACGAAACTAAGCGTCGTATGAAGAGTCACAAAGGAGACTTTGAGTACTTTAGCTCTTCATCTAACTGGACAAAGGTTAGTGGCTGTCCTTCTTGGTATGGTAGTACTGTTTACCGTGCTGTTCCTGTTCCTGATAAACCTACTGTCTTCTGGAGAAACGAGTATAGTAGCTGTGTTGGTAACTGGTACGACTCCCGTGAGGACTGCGGTTACAACCGTCGAGGCCAAGACTGTATCTTTGTTACTCGTAAAGAAGTTTTCAATGGTATTGCCACCTACTGGCTTGAGAAACCTGTAAATGATTAATTTTAGAGTAGCAGCACGAGACAGACTCTCTCACCGTGTACCAACAAAAACCTCCTTAGTGGCTATCAACGATGCTACCGAAGAAGTACGCTTCCTTCCTACTGGGGAGGAGGTCTACAACTTAGAGGTTCATCTAGTATCAACCTTTAGGATCCCCTACGAGTACTCTTGTAACAAAGACTACAAAGATAGAGCTAGAGAAGACGCTCTAAGAAACCTTAGTAACCAAGTTTATGGTGAAATAAGCTACCGTCTACAGGCTATCCTCTATGAAGCCAGAGTAAGAAGCAATAGCTACGATGACCCTCTGGTAAACGACCTTGAGAGTCTTCTTGTAGACTTGGGTAACACTATCTAAAAGGAAACAACACTATGGTAAACTATTCAGACATCACTAAGATTGAAACTCCTTTTGGGTTGTTGGACGAGGACACCCAAGCTAAGCTGAGGCAACACAAAGAAGGTTGGCAGTACCTTACAAACAAAGGGTGGCAGAGTATAGAAGACCCCCGTTTCTATTTTGCTTCTACCTACCGCGCTATCCCAAAACCTATCGTTGAGTGGCGGAACGAGTACTCAGAAACGGGGTCAAACGGGACGTGGTTTCACAGACAAGAACAAGCCTACTCTCTGAGAAAGAACTACTGCAACCATATCGGCTTTATTAGACGAGAACGCCTTGGTTCAGAAACAACTTACTACTTCGAAACAAAAACCTAACACTACCTCCTCTCCTTCACCCCTTCCTTGATGCCCTAACGGGTGTCTTGGTTGGGGTGAGGGAGAGGTAACCTTTTTTTTTTTGTTTAGGTTGTATGTATTGGTTACACATAACTAATGTCATAAAAATAAGGTAAAACTTTATTACTGAAAATACTGCCGACTAATGATAAGAATGAAATACTTCTGAACTGCAAAGGCTCTGACCAGTAACGGTGTGAGACTCTACTAAAAGCACTAAGCGACCCCTACTGACATCTGGAAGGGTTATCGCACTACAACCCCCGAAGATGTCCTCAGTATGAGTTAGTCGCTAAAGACTCTTTACAATGCCTTGTAATGTTCTGTCAATAGACGGGGGTGTAACACCTAGTGTGCTTTTAGTAGAGTCTTAGACCATTACTGGTTGTGAGTATTGTGTGATAGTACTTATGATAATAAACTTTTTATATAATATTTGGTATCTTTGATACATTGATAACGATTGATAAGACCAAACTGGAACTATTTTTCTTCTTAGAACTTGGGAGAACAAGTAAGACCACTTTGGAACTATTTTCTTTATGAGTTTCTTACAGGTAGTGTTAAAGGTTACTAGGGTGATGTTATCGTTTACTAAAAAATTTCAAATGAAAAACAATGAAAGGAGGTCGGATCATGGAAGAGAAGAAACTTGACGAAAATATTAAAGAAGACTCTACCGAAGAGACCCCGAAGAAACGTGGTAGAGGTCGCCCTAAAGGTTCTTACAAACTCCCTGAGAGTGTCCGTAACAAGGAACGTGAAGGTGATGGAGTAAGAGGTGGTAAGCGCACTGGGGCAGGTCGTCCTAAAGGCTCTAAGAACATCTACTCCCACGAGTCTGTACAGAAATTACAAGACCTAGACTTTGACCCTATTGAAAAGATGGTTATTGAGTATAATGCTATTACCAAGGCTATTGCTGATGGTTCTGTTAAGGTAGGCTCAGGGGCGTATGCTCAACTGATTGCCACCAAGGCTACCCTCATCAACAACCTGATGCAGTATGGTTACAAGAAGATCCCTGAAAAGACCGAGGTAGAGACTTCAACTAAGTCCCCTCTCGCTGTTACTCTAACAACTCGTGTAAGGAATGATAGCGACGTTAAGTGACGAACTACAACAATAAAAAGATGAGGGCCACTCACATGACCAACCACACCCCCGAAGAAGACCAGTTTATTTCCTCTATGAAGGAGAGTAGGCATTTCAATGTACGAAACCTAAAAGACTGGTTAGACCTTGGCATTAAGACAGTAGCCGTTCTTGCCTTAGCAGGAACCGCCATAACCTTCACAGTACGAGCCATTGCTCCTGGCTGGGTAGACATCCCCTCCGACATTAGCAGCCTAGCCACAGAGGTTAGTGCCTTACGTGTTCAGATTGACCTCAATAGTCCTCAGATTGTTGAGTATAAGGGTAACCTGATTGCTTCTAAAGACCCTGTTAAGGCAGGAGACTCCATTTCTATGACAGCCGTTCTAAGACGTAACGTAGGGTGTGATTCAGATGTACGAGTACGGTTCTTTGACCACAATAGCAACACTATAGCAACCAGTTTCATTTATGAGACTTCTTCTAACCGCTCACCTGTATCAAGGCAGTATGGTAACTTTTCTTGGCAGGTAAAGATCCCTGACGATCTACCACCCGGCCTCTATAGCTACTTCCCAGAGGTTATCCCTAAAGAGTGTGGTGTGTATGGCCCAGTAGTTGCCCCTATGAGCAATCCTTTCACAGTAACTAACTAAGGTTTATAGCATGACAAGAATTTACCTTTATAGCAAGAAAAAGAAGCCTGAAAAGATCAGGGCAGATGCCTATGACATAGCTACTGATGACGGTTACTGTGCAGGACATACTGTCTATGTAGAGGATCCAGATGTGTGGTATAGCCCTGTCCTAGATCCTGATGGTAACAACATTGCGTATACAGAGTATAAACAACCCCTTGGCTTTGACTTAGGTCAGTCGAAGAGGGCGTATGAAGAGGAATAAAGAGCATGACAAATGTTGTACTCCATGAAGGACAGTCAGACATCATTGATGATTTGTTTGTCTCTAAGACCTGCCGTTATGTGGTAGCGAACGCTTCCCGTGGCTTTGGTAAGTCTTACGTGGCGGCTACTGCTGCTGCGATTGCGGTACAGGAACTAATCCAACTAGACGAGAGTGTCCCTAACAAGAATGTGGCTGTCATTGCCCCTACCTACTCTCAGGCTGTAGACATTTACTACCCTCTCTTAGCTTACCAACTAGGGATGGAAGACCATGCTCTGAAGTCTTCACGAACAGCGGGTACCTTCTGGTTCCCTAACAACGTATCGCTAAAGATCTGGTCCTATGAGGCGAGTGAGCGTATGCGTGGTACAGGCCAATACTTTGTGGTAGCCGACGAGGTTACCTCTTGGAAGGGCGCTGGCATGAACTTGAAAGAGTCTTGGGAGAGTATCATCCAGCCCTGTGTGTCTACTCGTTGGTCACGTAAGAACGCGGCTAGGTATGGAGCTAATCCGGGCCGAGCCTTGATCATTAGCACTCCTAAAGGCTATGACTACTTCTATGAAATGTACAACCGTAAAGAGGTTGATAATGACTGGAATAGCTATACCTTCACCTACAGAGACTCTCCTTATCTTGATGAGACGGAGATTGAACGAGTTAAGGCCACTTTGGACCCATTGAAGTTTGCACGAGAGTATGAAGCTTCCTTTGAGGACTCCGGTAATAGTGTCTTCTACACGTTTAACCGTAAAGAACACATTGATGCTACCCTTCCCTACTTTGACCCTGATGAGACTGTCCATGTTGCTATTGACTTTAACGTTGGTATCATGGCTAGTGTTATCTTTGCTATAAGAGGCGGTCAGGTACAGATCCTAGACGAAATGCAAGGCCACCCTGATACAGAGTCCTTGGCACGAGCCTTAAGGGAAAAGTATAAGGGCCACAAGATCCTTGCCTACCCTGACCCTAGTGGTAGAGCAAGAAAGACCTCGGCTGCTGTTGGTATTACTGACTTCAAAATCCTTGAAAAGCCTGAGTATCGCATTCAAACAAGAGCACACTCTAAGGCACCACCGATCATTGACTCTGTGGCTGCTGTGAACAAGAAGTTCAAGAATGCCTTGGGACAGATTGACATGTTGATCCACCCACGTTGCGTTAACACTATTCGTTCTGTTGAAAGAACACAGTGGACAGAGACTAACCCCGACACCGCTACGATCGATAAGAAAGAGGGTGTTGAGCACTGGTCTGATGGACTACGCTATGCTATCGAATTTCTTTTCCCAATCCGTGCTGGAACAAAGGTCACCGCTAAAGGTTTCGCGTTCTAACAATAACAAGGAGGCTGCTTTATGGCTGCTTATGAATTTAACCTAAACACTTCTAGCCCTCGCTATGAGATTACCCTAGAGAGGGTTGGCGCTCAAGGACCTGCTGGTGCTGATGGTGGTGGTAATAGTTGGTTGAGCTATGTAACAGCCTTCTCTAGTCTTCCCTCTTTAGTAACTACCCTGCCTTCGGGTGAAGTCTACACCTATCTTTATAATAATGACACTTTAACTCTTTTTAGACACGTCACCCCTACTAGTGATAGCTTCTACTCAGACTTTGACGGAACAACCCTAACAGGACTTGTCTCCACTAAACAAACAACAATCTCAATAAATTAATGGAGAAATATAATGGCTTTTGAACCTACCGACTGGTCCATTGCTGCTAACGGTAACATCCGTTACATCGGTGATGATCACAATGGGGCGGCTCCGTCCTACGCTACTGTAATTGAATTCCACCGCGCTTTGCAAGACTTTGCTGATGACGCTGCTGCTGCTGGTGATGACTTGCTGGACATTTCCAGCCTAACCCCTTCCGACCGTTCGACAGACAACATTATTACGTTGCTCAACGGTAACAACATCGACGCCCTTTCTAGTGAGCACCTCTATGATGGTAGTATCATTCAGAACGCTGGTGCTGACGTGTTTGACGGTATCGTTAACTTCGGCAACCCTGAAGTAGAACTTGGTATTATCCAAAACGGTGTTGTTAAAGCTGATGACTGGTGGAACCAAGGCGGCTTCCATGGGTCTGCTACTGGCGGCTCTACCTCTACTCTTGTTGACACTGGCTCTGGCTGGACTGTTGACCAGTGGGTAGGATATGTCGTTCGCAACGTAACAACTGGCGCTCAAGGTCTCGTAACAGCTAACACTGCTGACACCCTAACAATCAGTGACTTGATGTATGGCTCTGCTACCGACAACGCTAACGGTGCTGCTGACGTTTACTACATCGCTAAAGGTCTCAATGCGGACGCTAACAACGGTATTTCTCACCGCTTCATGGTACCTGTTATTGTGGGTGGAACTCCTGTTGACACCCGTAAGATTGTTGGCTTCTGCCGGACCTTCCAAAAGACCTACTCTGAGTTTACTATTAACTCTACCAACAACGGTAACAACGTTCTTGCTGTTTCTGACAGTAATGACCTGAACAACGCCTCCCTACCTAACGCTGTTTACAACTCTGTTTCTTCTTTGTTCATTACCCCGTTCCTTAGCATTGCTAACATCACTGCAGGGTATATTGGACTAGACGTAAACAACGACACAGTAAACGAGTTCTTCTGGTCTCAGTGGGACCGTGGTACAGCTTCTATCAACCAGTTCTACGAGTACACTAAGTATATCACTCGCTACAAAGCTGAGACAGGAAATCTTTATGGTATTGCTGGCGACATCTTCCGTGGTGTTACCCATGAGCTTTCTATTAGTGCTGGTGCAGGTACTTGGGTACAACCTGAGTCTGTTTCTTGGACAAATGGTACTGGTCAGGTAATCGCTGTTGATAATACTTCTGGTGCTTCTACTACTAAGGTCTGGATTCAGGTCTTGACTGGTGCTGCTCCTACTTCTGGTACTATTACTGGTGCTGGTGGTGCTACAGGTACCGTTTCTGGTGCTACAGCCCGTGCTCTTAGCTTCCCCTTCTCTGGCCAGTCTACTGGTTCGGCTCTGATTGGTGGTTATGGTGTTGGTCTTGAGACTGCTGACCTTAGCGCGTCTGACTTGCTTCGTGGCCTCGATAACGTAACGTACCAGCCACCTAACAACGTTTCTTTCTCTGTTGGTGGTGTGGTTATTGGTGAAGACCGTGTCCTCGTTACTGCTGAGAGTGGTGGTACTATCAATAAGACACAGTTGTTGCTTAACACAACCTTGTCTGCTGCTGCTGAGTCTGTTGTAGTAACTACTACTGCAATCCCAACAGATACTCCTGCTTCGGGTACCTTCCGTGTTGTTAACGATAGCGGCTTCGACCGTTTGCTTAACTACACAAGCTTCTCCGGTAGCACGTTCACTCTGGACACCACCTACGCCTTTAACGGTGCTGATGAGCTAGACTCTGCCACAGCAGGTAACGGTGTTTACATTACCTATATCGATAAGTTGGCAACAGCTACTACAGAGAGCTTCACCGTGGTTTACCTCGCTGACCGTCCTCTGTTCATCCGTGTTCGTGATGGTGCTGGTACTCCAATTAAGACTTTTGAAACTACAGGTTCTATCGGCTCTGCTGGTGGTTCGACCACAGCGATCCGTACTTCGGACGTGTAATGAAAGGATAAACTATGGCCGCTCCCATTTATACAACAGACCTAGTGGATATCACTACTTCAGAGACTATCACAGGCTGGTCTGCCCTTGGGGGCGGTCAGTCTGGTCTCTCTGATGAAACAGACTACTTCATTCAAGGTAACCAGTGTGTTTCTAAATCTGGCTTTACTAGTAGTACTAAGGGTCAAATCTTTAGTGCGGGTGCCACTACGATTGCAGCAGGAAAAGCTGTTTTCATGTGGGCTAAACAAAACAACCGTAACCTTATGGATACTGTGGCTAACGGTGGTGCTCAACTCTTAGTTGGGAGTGACCCCTCCGCCTTCAAACAGTACTTCGTTGATGGGGCTAACAGCGAAGGTTCTGCCCTAGCGGGTTGGAGAACTTACGCCGTTGACCCCACTATTACCCCCTCTGCTACAACAGGTTCTCCTACCGCTACAACCTCGGCATTTGGTATGCAGTGGGCAATCCTTGGTTCTGGTTCTCTTAAAGGTTCTCCTAACGGCATTGACGTTATTCGTCATGGTCGTGAACTGAGAATGACAAACGGAGACTTGGCTAACGGCTATGCAACCTTTGCTGGCGCTGCTTCTTTTGACTCTGCTACAGTCCGTTCTTGGGGACTCTTGACACCTATTCAGGGTGGTAACCTTTTCCACGGCCATTTGGTCTTAGGACAGGTAGGAACCGCTGTTGACTTCCGAGATAGTAACCGTTCTATCATTGTTCTTGATGACACCTTCCTTCCTTCTACCTTTAACGAGATTTCTATTGTAAACGCAGCTTCTAACGTCGAGTGGACGGGTATCACCCTTTCTCACCTTGGAACTACTTCCCCTACTGTTATTAACTTGAACGTAGGAACCTTTGTTGGTAGAAACTGTCGCTTCTCCGGAGCAGGTATCACAACCTTTAGCTCAGGACAAAGTTGTACAAGCTCTGCTTGGGAAAACTGTGGTCAGGTGGTTGCTGGTGGTGCCACCCTAACTAACAGCAATATCTCTGGCTATGAGGGGACTGCTAATACCTCAGCTATGCTTTACAACGTTGCTGCCGACCCTGATGGTGAGCTTAACGGCATGGGCTTTACTAAGGGAACTGCTGCTACTCACGCTATTGAGTTTGGCACTACAAGCCCTTTGACAATGACCCTACGTAACTGTGACTTCATAGGTTACAATGCTGCTAACAACGTTAACGATAGCCTGTTCCACATCAAACGAACAACTGGCACGGTGACGATCAACCTCGTTGGTTGTTCCACGGATAGTTCCTTTTCTTACCGTACAGACGGTGCCACAGTAGTCTTCGTTATTGACCCTGTAACTACTTCCATTAAGGTAGTGGATGCCACAACTAAGGCTAACCTTGCTGGTGCGCGTGTTCTTATCACGGCTGCTGCAGGAGGTCCTTTGACAGTAGGGACTGTTATCATTTCAGGAAATACAGATGTCAACGGTGAAATCAGTGACTCAAGAACCTTAGCCGCTAACCAGCCTATCACAGGTCGTGTTCGCCTTTCAACAACTCCCGGTAGTCTTTATAAGACAGGGGACGTAGTTGGTACCATTAACTCGCTGTCCGGTTTCAGTACAACTGTTCAGCTTATCCCAGATGAGTAAACTTACATGACATCAGAATTACAAAGAGAAATCACAGCCCAAAATGTTGATAAGCTTGTTGCTACTATTCGTAGTGAGCGGGAAGCAAGAGAGGCGCTGTATAAAAAGATCGTAGCTATGGAACAACACGTTCAAATGCTAACGGGGCGGATACAAGCTGCTGAGTCTAATGCTAATGCCGCCCTAGCGATTGTAAGAAATATGAACGGAAGTTCAACAACTTAAGGAGGCTTGCTTATGGCTATTTCTATTGATTGGGGTACAAGAGTGATCTTTATCCCACGGGCAGACATGACTCTATCACAAACAGTACCCACTGAAATCAGAGATTTGGACCTTAACGCCTTTCGTCTTGAACTCAAAGATATTGAAGATAGTGCTCTTGGCATGACCCAACCCACAACCCACAACCACGTTGCCCCTATTGGGGTTGGTGGTGTTACCCTTGCTAGGGTTGTAGAACTAATTAACGACTACACTGTAACCTTTGAAGACGGGTCTTACGCTGTGAACCTGCAAGGCGCTAACTCTAACATTGGTGACAAGGTTAACGTTAACACGGTTTCTGTGCGCTCTGCTAACTCAGCAGGTCTTGTGCAGACTTCGGAGATTGAGTACTCCTCTTTCCAAAATGCGGTGACTATCGATGTTATTAATGGCAAGGCTGGGCAAGCTTACCCCTTAGGCACTGCCCAGTTCCCTGTAAACAACCTTACAGACGCTAAGTTTATTGCTCAACTCCGAGGCTTTGATGTAATCAAGATCAAGGGAAACTTTGTCTTTGGAACCTCGGATGTTATTAGTAACTTCGAGTTTATAGGTCAGTCTTTGACTAAGACACGAATTACCCTTACAAACGAGGCAGTAATCACTAACTGCATCTTCAGAAACGCTACAATAAGTGGTTTCCTAGATGGGGATAGTAACCTCATCGACTGTCGCCTTGAAGGTATCAACTACGTGGACGGTAACGTTACAGGGTGTGAGATCGGTGTAGGTGACATTGTTTTGAACGGTGCGCTAGCGATCTTTGTTAACTGCTACTCTGGTGTTCCGGGTGGAGACCCAAACCAGACTGCTACTATTGACCTTGGTGTTGGGGGGACAGACCTTATTGTCCGCAACTACACAGGGGGCCTGACTCTCAAGAACCACTCCATCGGTGACGATAACGTTTCCATTGACATTCTCTCTGGTCAGGTTGTTTTCGACAGCACCATTACTTCTGGAACCTATGTAGTCCGAGGTGTTGGTAAAGTGGTAGATAACTCGTCAGGTTCCGCGATTGTTAAAATTGAGGTGCTTGATAGCCAGAACATTAATAGGACAACCTTTACAGACGGGGGTGTTTACCTCACACAAGGTGCGGCTGACAGCACAGATACCTACCCTAATGGAACTCCATCCCGCCCTGTAAATAACTTAAATACAGCGATTGGTATTGCTCGACGTGAAGGTCTTTCTAAGATTTTCTTGTCCGGCTTCTTCTCAGCCCTAGCAACAGACGACCTTTCTGGTATTACAGTAATTGGTGGTTCCGGTTCTGGAAACGTTCTCTTGCTTCAGGAAGGAGTGGCTACCGTTTCTTCGGGCTTTGAGAAGCTTATTGTTGCTGGACAACTTGGGGGTCTCTCACGGATTGTTAACTGTATCCTTGGGGCAAATGGCCTCGGTGCCTTTACTGAGTGTGAAGGTCGTGTTGTAGACTGTATTATCAATACCACTGCTGGTGTGGCCCAGAAGACAACAGGGGCAGGAACCTTGTTTGACAACTGTAGTTTTATTACACCAAATGACTTACAGGTGAACTTGGATGCTAACGGTAAGGCTTTCTCTCTGAGGAAGTGTACTGGTCACATCCTTATTTCTAATGGTACTTCTACAGAAGCTCAAGAGATAAACCTTCAGGGTGGTCGCCTTGAGATTGCTCCTAGTTGCACGGCAGGGTCTTTTTACCTTTCCGGTGACGCAACTCTTACCGATAACTCAAACGGAACAACAGTTACAAACGATCTTACTACTGGCAAACTAAACGTAGTAAACACAGGGGTACAGAAGGCTTCCCTTCTCATTCCTCATACCGAAAACCTTTAGTCTCCATCTGAGGATCGAGAAAGGAAAACATAATGCCAAGAATTACTAATGAAGTTACAAGTCAGCCTATGGGGCGGTCGCGTATTACGTCACCCTCCAAAGACTCCGTTACCGATAATGGTACAGCCTTAGTCTCAATAGTGGATGGAGAGCAAATTCAAATTACTATCACCCTAAACTGGATGACAAGTCTCGTTGGCGCAACAGTCTTTGCCAAAGTGGTAGAAGGAAACAATGACGGTAATGGTACTGTCCCTGTGATAGCTCAAGCGGCAGGTGTTGTTACAACCCTCCCTATCATTGACTCTAACACAGCAGACAACACCTTCGTAATTGTTATCCCAGAGACCCTTATTGATGGTTGGGCAGTTCAGCCCACTGCAGATGCTCCGGTCTATGGTTTCATTGGCCTAGAGGTTGATGATGGTGGTGTTGGTGATGCTCGTCAGGTTTGGAAACCTATGCGAGGACTAGTAGAGGTTCTTTACAGCCCTTCTGAGGCGGTATAACAAATGAGCACCTACGGCCTTACAGTTGAAAACAAAACATATAACCTAACGCTTTCCCCAACTGAGTTGACCGTAAACGTACTAAAGCCTAACGACTATGTTGTAAACATTGATAACCCAAACTTCCTAACAAGCATTGATACAGTAGACTACAGTCTCTCTCTGTCAAGAACAGGAAGTCAGGGTTCTAAAGGTGATGCTGGGGACACTATCACTAACGCCGAAATTGTGGACAGAGAACTCCTAATCACTATCACAGACGCCCAAGGGGTTACAACAGTTATCAACGCTGGTGTTGTTAGTGGTGGAGCGGGTGGAGGGGCAACTTCCTTAAACGGGCTTACTGACGTACTTGTCACAACACCCCAAGAAGGCGATGCCCTACTTTTTGACAGCCTCTCTGGAGACTTCCAGAACTATCAACTTACAACTTCTCGAATGGTGGATGTAGACAACACAAACAGAGCAGACGGTTCTGTCCTTGTTTATAACGGTACTACAACTAAGTACGTCGCAACCAACTCTCTTGACAACTCAAACCTAACAGTAATCGGAGGTAGCTTCTAATGGCAACCAAAATCATTATTAAAAAGAATAGCACTTCTGGTGCAGTTCCCCTCTCCGGTGATCTGGATCAGGGTGAAGTAGCGGTTAACCTCGCTGACCGTAAAATTTATACAAAAGACAACTCCAACGCTATCGTCACCCTTGGCGGAGCTTATGTTGACACAGTGGCCCCAGCTACACCTGCTGAAGGTGATCTCTGGTATGACACAGCAGGTAACGTCCTAAACACTTACAATGGCTCTGCTTGGGTCTCAGCTGGTGGTAGTACTATTGCTTCCCTCACTGATGTAACTGTCACAGCCGTTGCCTCCGGTGAAGTTCTTAAATGGAACGGCTCTGCTTGGATTAACAACACGCTTGTTGAAGCCGGAATTGCTTCTATTGCTTCTGTACCCACGAACACTAACGAGCTTACTAACGGCGCTGGTTTCATTACAGACATCACAGGTGGAAGCCTTTCAGACCTTAACAACGTAAACATTACCACAATTGCCTCTGGTGAACTTATAAAGTGGACTGGTACTGAGTGGGTCAACAACACCTTGGTAGAGGCCGGAATTGCTTCTATTGCTTCGGTGCCAACAAACAACAACCAACTTACCAACGGTGCAGGCTATATCACAACTTATGTAGTCACGCAAGGCGACGTAACAGCACACCAAGCGGCTCTTTCTATCACAGAGTCCCAGATCAGTAACCTTCAGGCTTACCTGACTGCTGAAGCGGATACACTGGCCACTGTTATGTCTCGTGGTGCAACAACCGCAACCGCTATGACTATCACCAACGCAACGGCCTCCACAACTACTGGAACGGGTGCGCTTAAGGTGACAGGTGGTGTCGGTGTCGGTGGTAATCTAAACGTCGGTGGTAACACAATTATCGCTGGTAACCTGACAGTCAACGGTACAACCACTTCAGTGAACTCTAACACAGTTAACATTGGTGACTCTATTATCACTCTGAACTCTGATGAGGCGGGTACTCCTTCCCAGAACGCTGGCTTTGAAGTCGAGCGTGGTACGTCAGCTAACGTCTCCTTTATCTGGAACGAAGCTAACGATGCGTGGGATATGGGCAACTATAACCTTCAGAACGTGGTCATTGATGGTGGCACCTACTAACACTCTAGCCCTTACTCTATAGTAAAAGGATATGCCCTATGGCAACTAAGATTATTCCAAAGAAAAGTACGGTAGCAGCAAAGGTTCCCTTGGTCGCAGATCTTGATCAAGGTGAGCTTGCTATCAACCTTACAGACAAAAAGATCTATACTAAAGATGGTTCTAACGCTATTGTTGAGCTTAGTGCTAACCTTCCTGCTAACCTTTTTACAGGTACTACTTTTAACGGCGTCTACCCTATGGCGGTTAACGTGGACGGAACACTTTATAGTGATGCAGACATAACCTTTACAGGCTCTACAAGCACCTTGACCGTACCCAACATTTCAGTGACCGGAACCGTAGACGGTCGAGACATTTCCGTTGACGGTACAAAGCTAGACGGTATTGAAGCAGGTGCTACGGCAGGAATGCCTGCCACAGGCACGATGACAAGCCTAACAATTGGCGCAGGGGTTACTCTCTCAGAGTCCACTGACCGCGCTGACATTTTAGAGATTTCCTCGGTAAGCGGGGGTGCGTGGTCTGGTCTCCAGATCTACAACAGTGTGGATAACCTCCGCTGTAGTTTCTTTTGTGATGGTACAACAGCAGGGTTTTATGATGATGTTGTCAGCCAGTGGATGTGTAAGTTTGAGGCGGCGGGTCAGGTGGAACTTTTCCATGCCAACGTAAAAAAATTTGAAACTACGACAACAGGCATCACTGTAACAGGTGACGTCAACTCAACCTCTGACCGTTCTTTGAAAGAAAACATTGTCACACTAGAAGACCCGATTGCTAAGTTAAAGGCTATAAACGGCTACACCTATAACTTCATCGAGAACGGTGAACGCTCTGTTGGTGTTATTGCCCAAGAAGTTGAGGCTGTCCTCCCTAATGCCGTGAGAGGCGAAGAGGGTAGTAAGACAGTAAACTATAACGCCCTTATTGGTCTCCTTGTGGAGGTCAACAAAGAGCAACAAAGTAAGATAGAAAGTCTAGAGGCTCGCTTAGATGCCCTAGAAAAACGCCTAGTTTAATTAGAAAGGAACGAAGATGGCTATTCAAATTTCAGGAACCACTGTTATTGACAACAGTAGGAACCTAACAAACATTGAGTCGGTTGCTGGTAACGGCATTGCAACCCTTGCAGAAGCTCAGGCCGGAACAAACAACAACCAGATTATGACACCACTTCGAGTGAAGAATGCAATTGATAAATACGCCCCGACGATGTATGTTTATGACGTCCAAAAATTTACGGCATCAGGAACTTGGACAAAGCCAAGCAACGCTGAAAGCGGCGATAAGGTAATCGTTTTCGGTGTCGGCGGCGGCGGTAGCGGCGCAACTGACCAAACGTTGCAAGGTGACGCTGGCGGCGGTTCTGGCGGCTTTGGCGGTGAAGTTATTTTTGATGAAATAGATGACTTTGCCGCAACCGAGACAGTGACTATCGGGGCGGGCGCGCCTGCGACAACGGGCAACAATAACAGCGGCAGCGACGGTGGTAGTACATCATTAGGGACGAGTGGGGTGCGTCGTTATGTTGAATTTGGCGGCGGCGGCGGCGGCGTATCGAACGAAAATCCGTCAGGTCAGTCAACTGTTACGCTTTACGATTTAGACAATTCCGTGACTATTACAGACAATGGCGATGAAGGTAGGGGCGGGTCGCAAGGCGTTGGCCAATCACAGCGTGGCGGCTTTGCTCGTTTTGGCGGCGGCGGCGGCGGTTGCTCCATGATCGGCGCGAACAGCGCTGGCGGGATCAGTCTGCAAGGTGGGCATGGTGGTGCAGGTGCTAGTGACGGGTCGTCAACGCCAGCGGCTTCTGGGTCATTCCCTGGGGGCGGTGGTGGCGGCGCATATACCCAAGGCGGTGGTGCTAACAGTGGGGCAGGTGCCAATGGATACATGGAAGTTTATTGCATTAGGAGCATATGATGAGAAAATTTATCGTAAATATAGCAACTGGTATTCTTGAGAATATCGTACTTGTAGACCCACAAGATCTACCAACGGCCCCAGTAGGGTATCGTATGGAGGATGACACTGGTGGGAAAAAGGGTCAGGTTCGTAATGGTCTGGTGTGGGAAGAAGCACTTCCAACGGCACAGGAATCTGAGGAGCAGTACGCACTACGTCTTGCCAAAATTAAGAGAGAACTATACAGACAAGGCTCTACCAACGAGGTCTTGCTCAAGATTTCATTTCTACAAGAGAACCGAATTCGATTACTTGAAGGTCGCCCAGAGGTCACAGCGTCGCAATTCCGCACTTGGGTAGAAAACCAAATCGACTAGAACCCAGCTAACAACAATTACAAATAAGGATAACTTATGTCAAAACGCCCAAAGCCCCGCTACCAAGAGAAAATGGAATACCGCGCCCCTGAGAAGCATTTTAACATTCTTCCTAAAAACCGGAAACAAGACGTGCTAATTGAAGCAATCAAGAACTTCCCTATTGTTGTTACAATCGGGTGCGCTGGTACAGGAAAGACTTACTGCAGTGCAGGAACAGCAGCTATGCTTTACATGCAGGGTAAGTTTGACAAGATCGTCCTGACACGGGCTAACGTAGCCACAGGAAAATCACTCGGACACTTTCCCGGTGACATTAAAGAAAAGATGACCCCTTGGTTGCTTCCTATGTTAGAAGTACTCAAGA
>Ga0208134_1000462_pt1 | contig 26781 bp, 41 predicted proteins | sample VirMetDEL_Mar_31_FD_184515 | JGI IMG/M metagenome (GOLD analysis project Ga0208134, IMG submission 184515) | Aqueous microbial communities from the Delaware River and Bay under freshwater to marine salinity gradient to study organic matter... | ecosystem: Environmental > Aquatic > Marine >...
ATTAACAAAGTTTTATCATTTAAGATTACAACAGCCCCTCCCTTTATTTTTTTTAATTTTTTTTAACTCATACTCCAAATGATCAATTGCTTTACTAATACATTCAACACCCTCATCATCATGTTTTCTTTTACAACGCAATATATATGTTACAGCATTGCCTAAATCATAAGACAAATCAAACTCATGTATAACGTCAATTGCTTTCATACCATCCAACCCAATGTAATAACATGGAGTTTTATCAATAGGCTTATTCCTATCGCATTCATAATAATGTTTACTTTTTTCTTTCATAATTTTTTATTCCTTTTCTATATTCAACAGATTCTTTAGCTGATTTTTTATTGTGGCAGCTATTACACAATGTTTGTAAGTTAGAATGATGCAGCATTGAGCCACCTAATGTTATTGGCTTTATATGGTCCACCATTTGCCCTCCAGTTGTTCTACCTTCTCTTGTGCATTGTTCACATAATGGATTAGCTTTTATATAAAACTTTCTTGTCATCCTCCAACCTCTGCTGTGATAAAATGCAGAGTTATCCATTTGCCTTGCTTGTGTTGGTTTTGATGTTATCCAACTTCTTTTCTTTCCTTTAGGTAATGTTGGCATAATATTTAGCTTCTTTAATTATATCTTTATTTTCTTTTATCTTCTTGCCCAGTATTTTAAAAAACATTGTAAGCTCTTCTTTGTATTCATCATGAGCCAAACAATAACCCAATGTGCTTAACATATAAATATTCCTAATGTATTCATGCTCATTGGTCCACTTGTATTCCTTGCTCAACTCTTTCAATATGTTTACAGTTTGCTCTAAGCATTCTGTTGTTGAATATGTTATCTCTAAATCTTTAGGCATTAAGTTCTGTTATTATATAATAATACTCCAAATCAACTTCTTTAATATATGCTAAGTTATGAAAATAATCTAATAGTTTCTCTCTTTCTCTTCCTTCCCACATTTCATGGCAACCTTTTCTTTCACCCATTGACAAACAATGTAGTGTTATGTTTCTCCTATCAGTTACCAAATCACCTCTTCTTGATCTTGGTATTATATGTGAAAAACTTAAAGGCACAGCATTGCCATGTTGCCCACAACCAGAACAACAATTCTTTTCTAATAATATCTCATGATATATTTTTCTCAGCTCTCTTTTTATTTTCTCTTGTTTCTTACTCACATCAAATACTTATCCAGTTCTTCTTTACATTCCATAAATCCTTTGCAAATGACAGCCTTGTAACCTCTTTCATTTAATGCTTTAATCCATTCCTTTTGTGATGCTGTTGCCCTTCCTTTTTCTGTTTTTAATTCAATAAATAATCCATGATATAAATGATTTGGCTCACATATTTGTAAATCTGGAAAACCAGCCCAATACCCAGTTTTCTTTGCTTTCTTAGCTTGACTTATAGATGTTCTTATTCCACCAAGAGATGCACAGAATCTTGCTTTAGGATATTGCATTCTAATGTAATTAACCACGTGCATCTGTAAATCAGTTTCATTCATAAGTTGGTAAATTTATCCCTAATGTATCGCTGCTCCAATAACTAACATGATTCATTAAATCACTAAACTCTTGCTTTGTCAATGTTGATGTGCCTTTTATATATGCTTCTTGATAACCCTCTGCATCAACTCTTTCTCTACTTAAAAACTTATAAGATATAAGTTCTTTTGTTTCTTCTTTTGTGTAGCCAGTATGATTGCTTATTATCTCAATCCATTTCCAAAACAAACTGTTCTGATCAGCTGTTCTATTATTATTCCTTTCTGTTATTTTTATAACAACATCTTTTCCCTCAAACTGTAATAATTGTTCTTGGAATTGTTCTTTGTTATTCAATATCAGCTTCGCCTTCTTTATTTTTCCGTAATTTTTCATTGTTCCATATTGTTGTATGAATAGCATAAATTACAACTCCCAAACCTAAAACCATAAGTATTGGAGTTAGTAAAATTGATATTATTATTTTAAGTAAATCTATCATGTTTAAATATATATATTATTTTTTAAATTAAACTAAACGAATAACCACAATGTTTTTTTTGTTTCTTTCATAAAGTTTTTTATGTTCCTCAGTAAGCTCTGTTTTCCAACTGTCTTTTATTTCAACACCAGTTTCTCTAAACCATTCCAATAATTGTTGTTTAGTGCCAATTAACCGAATATCTCTGCCAATGCTATCATAATCAGCTATGTAGCCCCCATTAACACCTTTCTCGTAACTCCATGCCTTTGTAGGCAAAAGAGATGGCTTTAGCCACCAATCTTTTGCAACTAATTGATCTTCTTGATTATTCATCTTTTTGTGGTATTTCAGACAATTCGCCATTGTCTATGTTAATGCTTACTTTTCCATAAGTTTTTTCAAGTTCCTTTTGCATATCATCAAACTCCTTTTCAATCTCATTCATTTGATGCAATATCTTATGCTTTTGATTTTCAAGTTTTCCAAGTTCCATATGTACTTCATTTAGTTTGCTTACATTTTCTTGTAATGCTTTTAATTCATCTTCTGTTAAATTTGTTGGTTTTGCCATTTTTATTTATTTAATTATTAGTTTTATTAGTTTTCTTTATTTTCATTTTTTGTTATAGAATTTATTATAAAATCATTTGTTTCATGCCATTCTATATCACATTCATTGCTACAAAATATTTCTGTATTATTAATATATGCATAGCAATTTATGCATTCATCATCTTCTAATTCAATTATTTTTTTGGGATATAATTCTATAATTCTCATAATATTAATTTAATAATTTAGTTTCTTGTCTGTAATTTAATCTTTTATCTTTTTGTTGTTCTGGAATATCCTCATTGTTCCATATAATAGACCTCCAGATTTTAATCCATTTATAATAAGTTTTTGCATTTATACTAAAATCATCTGTGTTTCTTACTCCATTCCAAAAGGCTTGTTGTATATCTATCCACAATAAGTTTTTAAAAGATTTCTTTAAATCATAAGCTAAACTCTGAGCCATTAATACTTTAGTTTTAGCATCAACATTATGCTGTCCAAGATCAAGATATGTTTTAGATAATAATTCAACACACATCTTAGTTAATTCTGATTCACTTATTTTTTTTATCATTTTCAATTTGTTTTAATATATTCATTGCCTCATTATGTGTTTGCAGATGTTTATCCACTTTACTAATTCCAACACTATTGAGCATCCATTTAGATTCATTTTTAGCCCAAGTTTTGAGCCTTCTTGATGTTGCCCAAGTTTTCATGGTGTCTTTTTTCATTATGCCTTTTTTTGTTGGCTCACTCCAATATTCAAAAAAATCATTAAGCATCTCTTTTGTAAAATTATCAAAAGCCATAACCTCATTAAAAAATTCAATTTTACTGTTATCTTTATTAGATTGATTATTTATTATATTATTACTTACTTGTGTTTGATTATCCGATGTCGGAAAAACCGATTTCCGATAATCGCACTTCGGTGATTCAAAAACAGTATAATCAACTCCCAAAAACATTCCGTCTTCTCTAATTTGTTCTCTTTCAACATATCCACATTTTATAAGCTCATTCATTGTTGTTCTTATAGATGCTTTGCCTTCTTTTAAAATGGCTTCTAATCCACTAATAGATAATTTCCAAGAATCACTAAAGCTCAACAGCATAGCCAATAAGCCTTTAGCTTTTAAAGACAATCTTCTATCCTTAAAAATACGATTACAGATAGTTGTGTAATCTTTGCTTTTTATTACTCTAACTATGTCCATTTAGTAAGTTTTTTAATATCGCCTCCATTACATTTACAGTTATTGAATTGCCACATTGTTTATATCTTTGTGTATCACTAACTCCTTCTGTATGATTATCTGGAAACCCTTGTAATCTCTCACATTCTATTGGAGTTAATCTTCTAATTTTATCTTGTTTTAATATAGGAGGCATTCTGGATAGTTCAGTTTCTGAATTTTTAGATGCTGTTAAACAAGGAGTTGTTTTGTCTTTTCTTTTTCTTAAACCCTCATCATTTCTATAATCTGCAACCCATTCTATTATTGTGTTATCAGTTGGACATAAATCTGCATTAGCCCTTAAACAATTTGCAATATTATCTTTTTTTAAATCTTTTGGATTCCATTGAAAACCATTACCTTTTACCTCATGTTTGTTTTTATGATTTTTAAATCCTTCAATCATTTTATCACTTAAATAATACTTATCATTTACATTAATTTGTAATAAATCTTTTAATTTTAATTTTAATGGTATTTCTTTTGGAAATCTAAAATTATTATCAGCATCATCTCTTATGCCTACAATAAAAATTCTCTCTCTGTTTTGTGGAATACCAAAATCTTTTGTGTTTAATACTTTGTAATATATATGATAACCTAAATTGTTAAAAGGCATTAAAGACATTTGAGTATTTGTAGTCAAGGCAAGGCAATCAATTATTGTTTGAAAAGTTTTACCATTATCATGAGAAAGTAATCCTTTTACATTTTCAGCAATAAAATATCTTGGTTTATGTTCTTTTAAATATCTTAATGCATCATAAAACAATGTTCCTCTTGTATCTTCAAAACCTCCTCTTTTACCAGCCATAGAAAATGCTTGACAAGGAAATCCAAAAACTAAAAGATCAACATAAGATAAATCTTTCATATCTAAAGCAGTTACATCTACATACATATTTTTACAATTAAAGTTTTTTAAATATGTTTCTCTTGCATATTTATCAATATCACAAGCAAATTCTATTTCATGATTAACACCAAGATTTAATAATGCTTGTTCTGGGCTACCTATACCACTAAAAAATGTTCCTACTTTCATTATTCAAATAAACTTAATTGTCCACTACCACCCCACAAAACTGTTTGTCTTTCAATACTATTTAAAACCTCAACTTGGCTTTTTATTCTTTGTTTAAGGCTTGTTATATAATCATCTATTTCACCAATATTTTCAGCAACAAAATAACCTTTGCTTGAACTACATAATCCAGGCAATTGATTTGTTATTCTTATAAAATTAATTAGCTTTCGTAATCTTGGACCAACAATGTTTAATGACTTACAAATTACTGTTGAGGTTACAGCCTTGTTTCTTCCTATTTTTGGACTCAATCCCTTAATCAACTTTTCTACTAAATCAGTTTCATAATTTGTCAATTCATAAGTATATTCCTCAAAGCCTTTAATCATTTTTTATAGTGTTTAAGCCATCATTAATTTCATTTAATAATCTTTTTAACTCTTTTCTTTTTTCATAAAAACCAGCTCCATAAACATTGAATTTTTGCATTTCTGCAATAAATTTGTCAAAATTTTGTTTTACTTCTGCATAATTGTCCATTTCAAATCTAAATTTATGAACATGGTGAACTGATGTTGCATGATTAAGATTCTTGATATATAATCTCATGTCTTTATGTTTTATTTCAATGTAATTATATAAATAATACAAAAACATTCTTTTAGCTTTTATTGTTGGTCCTTGTCTATTATTATTATTTGTAATATCTCTGCTTTTAGCCTTGTATATCTTACAACAAGTTTTTAAAGCAAAATAAACTATTCTATCTCTTGTATTCATTTTATTGATGGTCTAATTCATCTTTTCCATAAGTATTAAATAAGCCTATGGTTTTAATAATAACTCTTGCTAAAGCCCTTTTTTCTGCAATCTCAACTTTAAAATTTTGTCTGCAATTTTCTGTTGATGCACTTCCAAATGTTTCCATTTGCTTTAACCATTCACCATCTTGATCTTGTAAATATGAGGATGCTTTTATCACTACATTTTCCAAAGAACAACAAATGACTTCATATTCCACTTGTATGTTTTTTTGTAATTGAATGGATTCAACTCCACTTCTTGTAATAATTACAAATCCTCTTTTATCTTTATAAATATCCTTTTCAGATAAATTATAATCCTTATATATTTTTGTTAATTCGTTTCTATTCATAATCTGTCTAATAAAGCCCCGAGCATTAATAATCCAACAGAGCAAATTGATACTATTACAAAAGAGATAATATTTCCAATAATCTCTTGCTTTGTAAGTTTGTCTTTTATTGTATAGTTAACAATATCTTGTTTTTTAAAGAATTCAGTCATTTCAACTGTATTCAATAAATATTGTTTTTTATTTTGTTTGTGAGTTATAATATGTTGTTTCATAATAATATTTATTAATTAATATATTTAAAAAATTCATTTAGATTTTTACAATTAAAAAATAAATCTATTTCATCAAAACCTAAAAACCCAATTTCATTAATTTCTATATTATCTGCATTAGTATTTGGATTTTGTTTTATGTAATTGTTAAGCATATTTTGACTTTTTAAATTTGCTATTGTATTAAATTTATTATCATATATAACAATATTATAATTTTTCATAATTTTTATTTTAGTTATTGATTTTATTTGTATTGCTAAATTACATAAACTTTTTAACATAAAAGCATAAAATGTCAATAAACTTTAGTTTACATGATATAAAGACATAAAAAAAAGCCCTCAAATGAGAGCCTTTTTCTAACAAATATCAAATACTATGCTACATATTATATACAAAAACAGCTACAAATATATAAAATTATATTACAATTTTGAAAACTGTTTGTTTTTTTAGTGTTTTATCAAGGCTTTTTGCATTGTAAGATGATAACTCTTTGTTTATAGGATAACCATTAAATCCTTTAGTATGTTGTAAATCAATCCTTATGTCATGCCTTTCCTTGTCTTTCATAATATATATGTTCTGAGCTGCTCTGGAGCTTAATAATAATGCATTTTCACTATAAGAATTTGCTCCAACTAATGAACTTGATCTTGCAAATAAATCTGTTATCTTAGTTTCATGAAGATGCCCACACATCATAAAATCAAGTATTATTCCATTCCTTGCATATTTACTCATAACCTTTGCTATTTTGTCCGATTGCATATTTTTAAGCTGGTGACCATGTATTAAAAGGCAATTATGTCCATTAACCTCAACAACTAATTCTAAGCCTCCAGATGTAATAAAATTAATATCTGGCAATAATAACCTCAACACCTCAAATATTGTAAAATCATAATTATCTGTTGCAACAATATCAACCCAACCAAGTTCATAAGCTCTTGATTCATTTCCACTAACACAACCAACACTAATATTTGCAACACTGTTTAAATCTAAAATAAAATGCTTTAATAAGTGAACACCTAAAAATGTTGCTTTTGCTCTATTTGTTGACATTGCCAATTTTTCATCTAATCTTCTATCTGAGTTTAGTAAATCACCAGTTATTGCAATAAATATCTCATTGACATTATAAAACTTGGCATATTCTTTAATATGATGTGCAAACTTCTGTAATCTCTTAGATGCAACCTCAAAATCATATTTGTTATTTTTTAAATCTACCAGCTCATTAAAATGAGTATCTGCTATTTGGACAATGATTGCTTGTTTACCTTTACTTGTATGCTGCTTTATTGTTGTTTTAAGGCTCTCTGCTTTAAGCAAATCAATCAATGCCTTGTTGTACTCAACTAATGCATTTTCAAGCCTTGAATGTTCTCTAAATGCTTTATTTTTTATTCTATTAAGATCAGCTTGTTTCTGGCTTCTCTTTTGTAATAAAATATTGTGTTGGATTATTTCCTTATCAGCAATGACATATTGAATTATGTCTTTTATTCTATGCCTTAATGTGTGTTTTTTTACTTTAAAATGATATTTATCAATAAGATGTTGAGCAATGGCTTGATAACCATTTCCATTCCAAAATAAAGAAACTATTTCATCTTTATATTCTAAATATTTTGATTCCATTTAGTATGTCCAAATTACACCTTGTATTTTATCCTCATCAATATCAACATGAATAAAATTATGTCCTATCCCAAACCTTGTAAATCCAGCTTCCATTAATGCTCCTAATATTACAGCTCTTTCTCTGCTATTTTTAACAAGAATGTCAGCTGCTAATCCTTTAATATGTGAGCTTGTAGGGTTTTTAATTGATTCTGCATGATTCTCACATCTCCAGCCACTTGTTATAATAAAAGGTATATCAGAGCCATCTTCGTTCTTAGAATGCTCTCTTGCAGCTGATAATATTCTTACAAATGTTCTGTTAATTTTATTCTTACCACAACAATTACAAGCAAATTCTCTTAATTTAAAGTATTTCATATAAATGATAAATTTTACAACCTTTTACTTCTTTAACAAATACCCTTTTATACTTAGTTTTCTCCTCAACCTTATTATATTTAGGATTTAAACTGTTTAATTTACGTTTCTTAGCCATTTAATTATATTTACCCATTTCACCCTTATGCTTTCTTTGATTGCCATATTTTTTTGTTCTTGTATCAATACGTTTTGCGTAAACATATTTTTTTTCAATTACTATTTTTTTACAAACAAGACTACCAAATTGCATCTCTAATGAGTTTCTTGTTTCTGCATTATAAAATTTAGTCATTTCTTTTATTCTTAATCTTTTCAAAACTACGACCACCAAAATAAGCTGTATAAATAACAATTAAAAGTGTTTGATAAACTGGCACAAACTCTTCTTGAATTTCAAATGTTCCTATATTCCCACTAAAAACAGATATTATTACAAACATAAAAGTTAAAAAAGCCAAAGCAATTGGTCTAATATTTTTTGTAAGTAAACTCCCATTATTATCACTAAGCCATCTGCTTGTAACTTGTTCTTGCATTGATTTCTCATAATCAAGCAACACTTCTTTTATTTCTTTTTTAGCTTGTAACCTTTCTTGATCAGATGTTGTTAGCTTATCAATTGTGTTTCCAACCTCTTTAACTAATTCACCAGAATTAAATAATTTATTAAAAAATCCCATTATTTCTTTTTAAAGTTCCAATAGTAAAGTTTATACATAGAAATACTTATTGCTAAAACTAAGGAAATAAACGTCAATATTTCATTGCACTCACTCAAACTAATACCAATTGCAGATGCGTTTGGGATAACTATTTCCAAAGTATCTTTTAAATCACTATTCATTGTCCCAAGGTAAAGGCAAAGTTTCCTCAGTTGGATTCTTTTGCAGTTCAATATTTGCAGCTAATTGTGCATCCATTTCAGCTGGAGTTGGCTCAGTCATTTCATTTAACCAAGCATCAACATCAGCTTCTGTTAAATTTTCGTAAAGCACAAAATCATTTGGATCTGGTGATGTCAAAGGCATAGCCCCATATACATCAGCATAATAATAATCAGCTTGACCTTCTGTTCCTTCTGATGCTGAACGCCTCCAGTGAATTTGATTGACCACATTTTTAAGTTCTTGTCCCTCAACAGTTTCTTGTATTACACAATCCATTGAAGATATTATCCATTTATAAGTTATCATTTTTTTTTATTTATTTAATTATTCAAAACTTGCAATAGTACGAGTTACCACTGTACCACCCACATTTATTTTACATTTTATTGCTCCATCAGCTGAATCCATATATATTGATGATTTACCAGATGCTGGATCAGCTGGAGTTGATATTGCATTTAAAGTTAATACATCATCTAATTCTAATACACTTTGAACTCTTGCCTTTCCAACAACGTCAAATTTATATACAGCTCCAGGTGTGCCTCCAATAGCTAAATTTCCAGATTGCAAAATCATACTTGCTGAGCCTCCTTCTAAAAATTTAATTCTATTATTGGTAGTGTTTAAAAGTAAACCACCACCAGAAATAAAACCACCAGTTCCATCCATAATTATACTACCAGTATGTGTTGAACTTTTTAAATCTAATTTAGAAAAATGAACTGTGTTTTCTATTGTTGCATAACCACTACCAGCAGATGTACTTTTAATGTGTAAATCTGTTGATGGATTAGTTAAGCCAATACCTAATCGACCAGCAGATGTCAAACGCATTCTTTCAGTATTAGTATCAACAAATAAAATATTTGCATTTATACCAGTATTTAATGTAAGGTTTTGTGTGCTTGAAAAATAGTCAGAAAAAATACTTTTTAATCTAATAGATGTATTTGCACTAAAAATTGATGTTGCACTAAAATTTACACTTGTTCCAGCTAATGAGCCAGTTAATGTAGTTGCTCCAGCAGAATCTATTGTTGCTCTTGTAGTGTTGTTTGTTTTTAAAGTTAAACTACCAGCTTCTCTGTTATTGATTGTAAAACCAGTTCCAGAAGAAACAAAAGCTGTACCATCAGTAGAGGCTGTTCCAGTTGTTGAGTTAGTAAACTTTATCTCTGAATGATTAGATGCGTTTATATGCAAACCAGTACCGCCAGATTGCAAAGCTGGGCTTGTAACACCTATGCCAAGATTACCTCCAGATGTTAAACGCATTTTTTCTGAGCCATTTGTTGAAAAAGTTGTTGAGTAAGCCCCAGATTTTATAATACTTAAATCTTGACTACCAGCAGAAACAATTGTATTAGTAACCAATGAATCATCAGCATAAACATAGCCAGTTGCTCTAATGTTTCCAGTTGTATCTAAAGCATAAGCTGGATTTGATGTCCCAATTCCAAAATTAGCTCCAGAATTAAAGTATGTTGGATTAACTGGATTTGCATTTATACTTATTACTTGTGATTCATTTTTATCATAAATTTTTAACTCTGGATGTGCAGAAGCAACACCAGTTTCAAATAAAAATCTATCTTCATTATTTGTTTGTGAAGCAAACCTAACATTTCCACCAGTTACATTTAATATTGAGCCAGAATGATTAGTTGTTGTTCCAATAAGTACGCTTCCATTAAACAATGCATTACCATCACCATTTAACTTTAAAACATTAGTAGCATAGGAAGAGCCATTGGATGTGCTGCCATCATCTATGTTGAACGATATAAAGTTATTACTCGCCCCGTCACTTACTTTTGCCGTTAAATAATGCTGTCTATCTCCAGTACCTGTATTTCTATTATATCTACCTATACGCATAAACTTTTGTTCTGACTGCCACATATCAGCTTCAGTTCTAAGCATTGAAACACCATTTACATCTAAAGGAAATTGAGGAGTGTTGCTTCCCATTGATACACCTAATCTATCGGTAAATATTCCTTTTCCAACAACATGGAGCTTTTCACTTGCTGTTGTTGTGCCAATACCAATATTCCCATTTCCCCTAACACTTAAAACTTTAGTTGCTGTAGCACTATATTCAAGAAACATTGAATCATAACTACCATCCCAAACAGTTCCAAACGAAAAAGTTTGTGCTATATTTGAGCCTAAATATAATCTTGAATCACTATTACCTTCAATTAAAATACTCCCAACCACTTCTAACTTTTCGCTCGGACTTGTAGTTCCAATTCCCAAATTCCCTCCAGATGTCAAACGCATTTTTTCAGCACTTGCATTTGTCCATTTATGAGTAACTGCATTTGATTCTATTTGAATCCAATACAAAGAAGGATTTCCAAAATACATGTTTTTAGAATTAGCAGATGTTGGTCTTAAATAAGAATCTGTCCTATTAAATTCTATACCATAACCTTTTACATTTACAAAATCAGACACATTAGAATAATAAACTTTTAATTGCCTATCTGTTGAGCCATCTCCTAAAGTAATGTTTTCACCAGTTATATCACCAGTTGATGTTCCCCCAGCAAATGTTATTGAATTAGTCGTTGTGTTTCCATTATCTGTAACCTCTTGCAATGTATCAGCACTACCAACTTGAGCATCAACGTAATTTTTCACACTTAATGCTGTTGGAACATTTGTAACAGCTGCTCCACTCATTGTATCACTATTAAGCCAGTCAGTAATATTTATAGAACTTTTTGCAATACCAGTTGCAGTAATATCAAATCCAGCAACAGTTCCTTTTGTTTTGTTTTGGTATTGTGCAGCTAAGTCATTTTGATTTACTAATATTATTGAGCCTTCTAATATATCCTCAGTAATTAATTTACTTGTAACAGAAATACTTGTGTCACTTGCTCCTTGATCTGAACTAACAGTAAATTCAATAACATCATCACCATCAACATCTGCTACGTTTAAAACATCATTTGTTTTAAATACAGCTGTGCCAATAGCATTTATATTTATGCTTGTAACTGGCACTTGTTGTTGAACTACAACCTTTTCAATATAACCTTCAAAAGCTGCACTTGCTTCAAATATAACATCAGTTGATCCAGCACAAGTTGAAAAAACTTCATAAGTTCCAGATGCACTTAAAACAGTTGAGTTGCCAGAGCTACCTGCTTTTACTGATAATCCACCAGCACTTAATGTTAATGTAACAATTATTTTATATGTTAAAGCATTGGTTAAGGTATCTTGTTTAATATCACTTGTTGAGCCAGTTGGTGAAAAAACTGCTTTATTACTTGAGATGCTCCAGCCAGTTCCTTTTGTCCAACCAGAATCACTTGCAAATATTCCATTTACAGCAACATCATTTCCATAGGCACTTTTAATTGCAGAAACAGTTGTTATATAACTATTTTGAGTTAGCTTATTTACTAATGTATTTGTTTGTGGAGTTTTTTGCCCTATTTTATTAGTCTTATCTTGTAAAATATCTGGACCAATTATTATGTCATCAGTTTTTGTTAGTGATTGTGTATCTCTTATAATTTGATATCCTTGATAATCAACCTCATCTTTTAACAAATGAAATGATCCACTTTTAAATATATAATAAGGAGTTGTCCCAGTTGCACTATAACCTCTTAATCTACCAATTGGATTAATGTAATTTGGTCTTGAGCCACTACCATCATTTTGATTTTTATTTGTTTCACCAATTACAAGCCTCATTGATGGACTTTCAATGACTTTAGTTTGTCCATAAAGATATTCAGACAATAGCATTTCTGTATAACTATTACTTCCACTTGTTGAGCCTAACCCCCAAGTTCCAATAACATTAGATTTTACAAATGAACTACCATTCCACACTTTTAAACTACCTTCCGAACTTGCAAGTAATGTATCACCCCAAATTAAATCACCAAAATCAACTATTTCAGAATCTTTAGTTATTGGATTTGGACTAACAGAAACAAAACTACCATACAAAGCTCCAGATGAACTTGCATTTACAATAAGCAATTTACCTTCAAATGGATTAGTATTTAGTTGTGATGTATAAGAAACTATGCTATTTGATGTTGTTGGATTTAAAGAATAATTAGGATTGTATGATGTTGGCTGATTAGTTTGCCCAATAACAGATGGATTTAAAGGAGTTTGATAATTTGGATTTAATGTATTTGTCCAATATATAGTTGATGAGCTTGGTGTGTGAATTACTTGTGTATTAAATAATCCATTTTGTGCATATAGAAATTTAAAACTACCACTATTACTTCCCCAATTATCTATGTCGGTATAAATATCCCAATCACCAGTTAATGTTAATGCTGAGCCACTAACATCTTTAAATTCAATTTGCTGATGAAAACCAACCTTTGTTTGTGTGCCAACAATGTTATCTAAATTAGACCTCCAAATTGTCTTTTTAAAATTTAGATTTGCTGTTGTTGCATTTTCCCAGTAATATTTAGGAGTATTAGATGCATCATATCTTAAATAATAAGTTGTTGAGCCATCAGTTATATACATTCTAAATGTTAATGTCATGGCTAATGTTCCACTATATGCAACATCCATTGTTACATCTAATGGTATTATTAAAATCATGCTTCCATCAACAGAAACATCACTAATTGTATCTTGATAAATTACATCAGTTTGTCCAGTTGTTAAATCATATGGCAAACCACCAAAATAATTTTTATTTCCATAATCAATAAATTTAGCTTGTGTCCTTTTTAATTGTGGTAAGTAATTAAAATCTGTGCCAGTTAATTTTTGGATGCCACCCTCAACACTATCTATTAATAAATTATATCTTGTCCAATATGAATCACCTAAGTTATCAGATGAACCATCAAATGCTCCAGTTTTTGTATATGTTCTTGTGTCAATATTATCTGGATTTGCATAAGTTCCAGATTCGGCTGTGTTATATTCTTGTATTTGTACTATATAATAAATGTGTTTCCAATATATAATTCTTGCCCCCCAATGTTTTAATAAATTTTTGAGTACATCATAACAATTAACAACTGTAAAATTTTCATCCGAATCCTTACTAAAAAACATTTTAGTATTACACTTGGTTTGATAAAATGGATCAGTTGATTGTGTTATTGTAGGCATAACACTATTAAACCAGTTAATTGCAGTTGTGAATTTATAATCTTGTGTAGAGCCTTGAGTTGTTGTTGATGCTCCAGATTTAAGCAGTATTTCTTTTAACCAATATGTAAATCTTCCATTGTTTGAATACATATCAGAATCTGTATAACTTCCAGCAGTTCCAGATTTTGAGAAATCAATTTCTTTAAGCAATGATAAGCCATCAACAGCTGTTAATGTTACTGGATAAGGATAATATAAATCTGGTGATGCACTTAAATCCATAAGCACAAAACCACTCCACAATGGAGCTACTGAACTATAATCACTTGAACTTGCCCTATATAAATGAATATAAACATCTTGCTCATTAAATTGTTCTCTTATATTTTTTATAAAAGCATCTTGAGTTGTATTTGTTACCATAAATGGTAACTCTAACTTACTTGATAATATTGGGCTGAATCTATCTTGTTCATCAGTTCCGTAAGTTATAACTGGTCCTCCAGCTCCTATTGAAATTTGTGATGCACTTCCACTATAACCTTCAACCCAAATTTCTAAGTAATAATCCCAATCATTATAACTTTTAAAACTGCTATAAAACTGTTTTGCTAATGCCATAAATTAAACTGATCTAAATCTGTTTATACTCCCTCTTTGATTTGCTAAAAAAATATCGTTTCCACTTATTCTACCATAAACCTCAACTTGCTGAACACCTCCACCATTTATCATTCCTTTTAATTTATCTAATGGAGCTACGACCTCCGGATTTGATGCTGTTGTTCCAGCTCCCTCACCAACCAAAGCCATTGTTGGACCAGTAACCAAACCACCACTTGCTAAGCCTAAAATTGATGTTTTTGCAGCTGTAAATGCTTTTCCAATTGTCATATCTTTTCCTCCTAATAATATGTTAATTGCTGTCAATACTGCTAATTGCATCAATAGTTGTTTTATTGCTTTTTTCATGTTTTCTATAAACGAACTGAAAAATCCTTCTTGACTATTTGCAGCACTCATCATTGCACTAAACATTACATCACCAAATAATTGAGTTGCAGCGTTTAATTGTTTTTGAGCTTCGGCTGCCATTGTAGAGCTTTCTTCTCTTTCCTCATAGTATGTTCTCCATGCTCTTCCAGTATCTAATAAAACTGGCTTTAAAGATTCTATTTTTTTTGTTATACCAGCAATTCTTGTTTCTACTTTTTTCTCTTCGTCATCATCACCAGTTACTTTAATATTTCCAAAAGTTGAGAATTTTTTTAGTTTTTTTCCACTTGGATCAAATAATAAAGATGGCTCACCCAATTCATCAGTTATTTTTTTTAACTCTTTTACACTACTTGTAAAGTCATCAACATGTTTTTTTGAATTTTTAAACTCTCTGAATTTATCAGTAACAAACATAGCTGCAACACCAATTGCAGACAAAACAACAGCAATTGTTGATGCTGACATTGCAGCAAAAAATCCTATAATAGCCGAAAGAGATGCAGCCAATATTCCTAAAATTGTAATTACTGGACCAACAGCTGCCAATATTTTTGCGTAAAAAACTATATTTTCTTTTTGTTCTTTAGTTAATCCAGAAATTATTTTTGTTAGCTTTTCAAAACCCTCAGTTAATGGCTGTAATTGTTCTGTTATTATTTCACCAAACTCTTCACCAACATCACCAATTGCATTTCCTAAAGCCTTAAATGCTCCCAACCCTTTATCTCTAATTGCTTCAGCTTGTCCCTCAAATTTTTCTGATAATGATTGAGTTAATACAATTGCTCTTTCTTGCTGACCAGTTACTCCTTTTAATCCAGTATTAAAATATCTTGCTAATGCATCAGTAGTTGTTGAAACTGATTTACTTACTAATGATGTTGCGCCTACCAAATCCATGCTTAAGCCAGTAGCCATGTTTTGAATCTGAGGAATTAACATAGTGATTTGATCTTCTGTTAATCCTAATGAGGCTAACAATGCTTGTGCTTTTATTGTTTCCTCATCACCAAATAAAGTTTTTGTTTGTAATTCTTTAGCTTGTGCAATTAATCTTTGCTGTATATCTTCACGACCTTTTAAGGCTGTAAGTAATTTTGTTTCTGCAACTATTTGTTCATCAAATGCTTTTACAGATGCAGCTGCAAATGCAGCCAATGGCAATGTTAAACTTCTGGTTAAGTTTTTACCAGTTCTCTGCATAGATGTACCAAATTTTTTGATACTTCTTTGAGCTTTTTTCATTGCTTTGTCAAAGCCTCTTAAATCAGCTCCAAATGCAATAGTTAATAAACCAACACTCTTATTTGCCATGCTCACTCATTTTTTTAATATATTCAGCTTTTGCTTTCAATTTCTCGTAATCTATTTTCTTATCCTTTTTATCCCACTCAAACTCAATCAAATCAGTTGGCTTTATTTTTTTACCTTTTGCTATTTGAATATTTAGTAACAAAGTAGTTTGCCATCTTGTTCTTTCCCACTTACTTCTTTCCCTTATATTCTCAAGCTCATAAAAGCCATCCAACTTATTCCAAAAATGTTTAGGCAAGTAATCATAAAACTCTTTTACTCCCATGCCTAACTGTCCAAAAGCAATTCTCTCTAATCTCTGCCAAGTAAGAGCCTCTATTTCTTCTTGGCTTTCTGCTTTTTTCCAGTATTACCGCCCATTTGTTCAGCCAATATTTCCATAGCCTTTCCAATACTATCAAAATCACCATCAATTAAATCAGCTAAATCATCAACACTTAAATCACAATCTTGCTTTGCAGCTCTATGTCCATCTTCTATGCCACAATATATTAAAGTTAATGCATCATCTAATGTCATGTCCACACCAAGTTTATCTAAATCTTGTAATGATGTATTTGTTTTAGATGAATATTTTCTCAATGCATTAAAACCAAACTTAATTGGCAGTTTTTCTTTATTTATTTCTATAAAAGTATAATTCATTTTTTGTTTAGTTTAGTAAGGATTGGAGCAATGGTACTAAACAAAAAGTACCAAAGCTCCTCACCTAAGTTTTTAGTTTATTGTCTGAGTTAATACCCCAGTTCCTTCAATACTCATTGAATAAGTTGCAGTATCTTCCGTTCCACCAGTTAAACTTACAGATGTAATAAAACCAGATCCAGAGTAACTTATATCACTTGTTGATGCAGTATCACCAAAAATAAATGTTACAGCTTGTCTTGCGTTTAAAACATTAGTTTCTAAAACATCATCAACACCATCAGTTAAAGCTGATCCACCAGCATTAGTCCAAGCATAAGCTCCATCAATATCAATTGAGAAATCTCTTAATCCTTCTAAAATTTCTTTATAACCTCCAGATTCTTTGTTTGTGATTTCTCTTGGTGAATGATTAACATTCAAAGTACAGTTTTGAGCAAATGCAACAAGATTAGTTGTTCCAGTGCTATAAACTTTTATTTCAGTTCCATTTAAAATAGCCATTTTTTTTCTTTTTTATATTAATTAATTATTTTCTTCGGCAACTTTTTGTTTTGCCTTTTTTTCTTTTTTTTCTTTTAAGTAACCATTATCTTTTAAAAAAGCAATAGTTTCTTCATTTCTTATTTCCATTTCAGTTCCAGCCATTATTACTTGACCAGCATACCTCCAATTTTTACTTAATTTTATTTTCATATTATTTTCTTTTAACTTGTCGGATTAATTTGTCTAATTTCAAAATCTAAAGCCTTTCTATAAATTCCAGCATCACCACTTGTATCATCAAAAATATCATTATAGCTTTGAAATTGACTTGATTGTATTTGTTCACCTCCATATGTTCCCTCATTAATTCTATCCATTGCAACCCTAATCTTCTGAGCTAAATCAGAGGCTTGTGAATATGTTTCACTATAACAAGAAATCATTACATCATTTGTATCTAATGTTGATGCTCCATCTTTTGTATCATTTGGCTGAACTCCAGTAACATCATAAATAATAAAAGGAAATGTAGTAGTCTGAGGAGCAACATTTGGAAATATTCTTGTGCCTACCAATGTGCTAACATCACTATTAGTTGATAAAATATTATATATTGCTTTTCCTATTTCCATTTAATATCCAAATTTACCATATTTCTGCAACTTTCTTTCATGGCTTTTTATTGCTTTTGCCATTACAAACTCAGCATCATTCATTGAGTTTTGTGTTACTTTTAAATATGCACTTTGCCAAGCTGGCTTTATAAATGGCTGGTCTGTTCCATAACCTCTTCCACCAAATTTAACCTCACTACCATATTCAATCCATGCTCCATAATAACCACTCTTGTCTTTACTTTTAAATCTCCCTTTTACTCTTGGACCAACAAAACCACCTAAATATTTCCTACTTGCTCTTGTTGTAAAATATCCAATACTCTTTTTTAATTGTTCAGTTCTTTTTTTATCCTTTTGATTCTGTTGTCCAGTCAAGCCATTAAGATTTGATTTTGCGCCTTCAATAAATGGCTTACTGTTTTTTCTCCAAAACTTTTGCCAAATAGAATTTTTCTTAACTTGTTTAGGTAATTGCATAAACAAATCATTTAATTCTTTTGTTCCTAAAACTGTTATGTTTGACTTAGCCATTAATCTTTATTCTCACAAATTATTTCTAAAAAAGCTTCTCTTCCATCAATTTGATTTATAACTTTTGGAAAGTAATATTTATTATCGTAAGTTAATCTTGATTGTAAAGATAAATTACTCATGTCTAAATTTCTAATATAAACATGTAGCTTTGTCATTCCAGTTATTTTTTCACTTTGATCTGTTACTTCACTTCCCCCCTTCCAATCTATTGCAGCCCAAACTGTACGGAAAGCAGAATAACTTCTTGTCAATTCACCATAGCTATTAGCAGATGTGCTTACTGTTTCAATTATTACTCTTCTGTCAAGTTCTCCTATTGTCATCCTACTATCTGAACTTTATATGTATCTAATAACCATTTAACATTCATTGGTAATTCAGTTGCAGTTTTACCAGTAATAACACTTGCTCTATTTTGATAAAAATTTCCTATTGTCAAAAGAATAGCTTGTTTTATAATCTCTGGCACATCACTTGCAGCACTACCATAACCAACTGTATATCTTGTTAAAACAGCATCATTTCTTTTTGTTATACTTGGAAAGTTTTGATTGTTAGCTAATTGTATTTGTGATGGCTCATAATTTAACTGAGTATCATAAACACTTGCACTTAATGTTTGCAAACTATTATTACTATCATAATATTTAACATAAGCAACAGCACTTACTTTACTTTTAAATAAAGTTTGTAAATCACCAAAATTACTTGCATATTGTTCAATAACAGTATCAATAAAAAATCTATTTGTATACTCTTCACTCAATTGTGTTGCAGCTTTTATAATAGATGTGATATAAGTATCATCGGCAGTTGTATCAACTTTTAAATGAGATTTAGCCTCAGTTAAAGAAACTGGATAAGTAGATGCTGGAGTAATTACTTGATATGTTTTCATATTATTTAGTTATAAAAAAAGGAGTGATGGTAATTCCACCACCCCTTTTTAAAAATTAATTATTATCTACTATGCTTCCAAGTTTTTGTGGAATGTAGAAGATTGAACAGCTCCAGCATCAACAAGAGATGTTAATACATATCTTGGCTCACCAGTTCCAGCTCCAGAGTAAATGTCATAAATCACATCTAATCCACCAAACTGTGCGATGTGTACTTTAGAGAAATCTCCAAATAAAGCAGCAGTTTTTGAAGCAGTTCCACCAGAGTTTAAGTTAGATGTAATAAATGAAAAATATCCATTTAATCTCTTATCAGCATTATCATATAAAGCAGAAACAGAAGCAACTTGAGCTAAAGATTTAACATCAGCATAAGCAGCTGGATTTAGAATATAAGCCATTCTTGATCCTTCTAAATTAACATCAGCAGCTAATGTGTCAGTTTCCATTTTCTCAACGTTAGCAACAGAAATAACAGATGTTGCAGAAGATGTAGCATCTAAAAATAAAGAATTTGGAGCATTAGAAACATCAGCATTTCCTAAGAATGCAGATTCCATTGTTGAAGCAACTGATTGTGCCATGTTTCTTCTTAATGCAGCTTCAATAGATGCATTTTGAGTTACAGCCTCAGCTGATACGTTTACAATAGAAATACATTTCTTTGGACTTAAAGTTAAAGATGTTGCAGTTCCATTTGCAGCTGGAGCAGAGCCTCCAGTTTCAGCAACGAATCCAGAATTGATTGATGAAAATACTGGGAATTTCATGTTGTTTACTCCAGAATAAAAATTAGCTCCAGCAGATGCCATTACTAAGTTTGCTTCTAATTGATCAGTCCATGCCATAACTTGAGTTGCATTACCAGCAGCAGTTCCAACAGCAGCTCTTGTTAATATGCTTGAAGGAATACCAATTCCCTTGTAAGATTGTCCAGTATATCTTGACTCATTTCTTGCTTCTTGGTCCATTTCTTTTACAAGCCCTTCAATTCTACCAGTTGCAGCTTGTGCTAAAGCATCTTGAAAAGAATAATCTCTTATTTCTTTTTCTTCTTTTGTGCTTGTAACTCCAGAAATAACAGCAGCATTTCTTTTTATTGTTTCCATTTTTTCAGCTCTTTCTATTTTAGCATCTAAATTGTCAACTTCTGTTAACAATCCATCTACTTGATTATTTTCTTCAGAAGATAAATCTCTTTCCTCAGTTGTAGCAACATCTTTAATGCTTTCCAACTGAGAAATAATATCAGATCTTTCCTCTTTTAATACGATTGATGTTTTCATTTTTTAATTATTTTAATTTATTTTCTCTTTTTTAATTCAATATTTAATGAGATAAGAGAACCTCTCACTAAATTGTTTTCTTTTTCTTCAATTATTTCTTCTTTAGTTTCCTCAACTAAACTTTCTTGATATTCTTTTAAGCCTCTTTTTGCAACTACTAAATCACTTTCAGCCATGTTATAAGCTGGGTAAGTCACGGGGCTAACATCATAAAGTCTATCTATTTTTTTTATTGTTCTAATGTTGTTTCCTTCATCATCTGTAGACCATTCATCTTCTGCAACAGTAAAAGCAAAAGAGCTTTGTGTAATATCACCTCGCTTCATTGAAATAGCTAAATCTTTTCCATATGATGTTTCTGGCATTTCAAATTCATACTTTAATCCTCTTTCATCAGCTGATAATTTTAATGTTCCAGATGTACTTCTTGCAAGAATAAGATTTGGATCATGATTTATTAAACTACGAACATCAGAAGAATTAATTAAATCTTCATTAAACACTCCTCTTTCCACAAACTCATAGAATCCACCAAGATTATTTGATCTTGAATCATAAACACTTGCATAGCCAACAACAACATCTTTACCATCATCTGTTGAATCAACTCTTGTTTCTACGTTAAAAATTCTTTTTTCCATATTATTATTATTTTTTTTATTTTCTAATTGAGTATTACAAACAGCTAATCTTTGCTTTTCATCTTCAAAATCCTCAACCATGATTTCATCTGACATACATCTGTCAATAAAATCTTTATTAGTTTCATCTATATTAGGAGTTGGAATCGGCATCCTCTCCAATTTTGTCTATTGTAGTCATGTTCATTTGCATAAAATGTTTATCACCACCCTCAATAGAATTTAAATTTTCTTTTTGTCTTACTTCATTTATTGACATATAACCATTTGTGATTGCTGTTTTATATGCCTCAGTTCTTGACTTTACATCACCTCTTAACAATCCGTTTACATTAAACTCAATAAATGTTTTGCCTAACTCATTAGTTCTGAATAATTTTAGATTCATCTCTTGCTCTATTCTTGTAATATAAGGCATCAATGTATATGTTACAAACTCTCGTGATTGCATTTCAATATTATTAAAACTTGATTTGCTTAAATCTTTAAGCATGTGAGGTGGCACATTAAATATTCTTGCAACCTCTTCAATACTAAATTGTCTTGAACTTAAAAACTGAGCTTGTTCTGGACTAATAGAAATTGGCTTAAATGTTAACCCTTCCTCTAAAACAATTGTAGAATTACTATTTTTTAATTTACCATAGTTATTATTAAAACTTGTTTTTAGTCTTTGCAATGCTGTATCACTTAAAGCTCTATCAGTTTGTAAAATAGAACTTGGCTTTGCTCCATTAGAAAAGAATGTTGAGCCAAACTCTTCTAAACTAACACCCCAGTTTAAAGCCTTTGCACATTGGTCAATTGGACTTAATCCAGTCACACCATCATCAGTTATTGTTTTAAAATGTAAAACATCGGATGAATCTAAAACACTTCCACCATCTACTTGATAAAACAACTCATTATTATTTACAACTACAGTTACACTGCTTGGGCTTAAACATATTAATTGAACTGGTGTACCAGAATTATTTCTTACTATTTGCACATAACTATTTCCCTCAGTACAAATACTAAGCATTATAAACTCAAAAAATGTTATTTTATTTTGGTAATAGTTAGGCTTAAATTTTACAAGATTATAAATTGGACTTTTAGAATCCTCTAATTTATCACCATTAGCTTGTTTAGTAAAAACAGAAATAGGCAATGAAGAAACAGATTCAGCAAGTAATCTTATTGCACACCAAACAGCTGTAAGAGTTAAAGCCTTATCAGTATCAAAAACATTTGCATCTGGAAAAATTGTGTTAAGAGATAAATCTCTTTTTTGAGTTTTAGGAGGAATGAATACGTTTGTTATTCTTTCAAGTAAAGTCAATGTGAAATTTTTATTTTCACAATAATACGATTATAAAAAGCTATAAAAAAACAATGTGTGTGTTATTTATTAACATAATTATAAAACTATAACCTCTCTTGTATCATAAACACTATCACCACTTTCAGTTGTAAGATGACAACCTAAAGCCATGACTAAACTAACAACTGGATCAACTTTTTCTTTAGATTTATTTTTAGAAATCTTAATGTTTCCAGCTGGATCTTCTTGCAAAGCTACATTGCTAATACACCAATTCATGCAAGGATTATTATTATGTATAATATTTTTAGAAAGTATTTCAGCTTCTAAAGTTTTTGTTGGCATAGACATTGAAACAAATCCTTGTCCAAATGGATCCATGTTAGCCCCATCATTTTGCAAATCAATTACTAATTGTGATGCATTCCATCTGTCATAACATATTGACTGAATACGATATTTTTTAGATAGCTCATTTATCTTAGATTTTATAAAACTATAATCAGCAACATCTCCACTTGTTGCATAAATATGCTTATCTCTTAACCAAGAAACATAATCAACACCATCTCTTTCGCTTCTTTTCTTTGCGTTTTCTTCTGGGATAAATATATAAGGTATAAAAACAAACTTGCCATCTACATTAAACAGTAATACAAAAGCAGTTAAATCTCTTGTTGATGCTAAATCTAATCCACCCCAACATTCTTTGCCTTCTAATATTGAGTAATCAAAATCTTGATGACAAGCATCCCACTCACCAGATGTGAGCCATGCACTATGTGAATCTGTCCATTGATTAAGCATTAGCCTCCTAAATGTGTTTTGATATGATGGAACGTCAACAGCTCTTTGGCTTTCTCTTTCCATGTATTCTTTTCTTAGACTAACACCATAATTTGGATTTGCTTTTTTCCATGTAGATTCCAAAGTAATATCATCATCATTTTCTGCTTCATATATTACAGTATAAAAAGAATCATCTTTTATAGTTCCTTCATTTACTTTTTTAGCATAAGAATATATTTCATAACAAATAGATTGCTTATCATAACCAGCTGTTGTAATTGCAATTGTCAATGGCTGCCTTCTTGATCCAGTTGATGTTGTTAATGTATCCCACAAATCTCTATTTGGCTGTGTGTGTAATTCGTCAAAAACAATGCACTGGGCGTTAAATCCATGCTTAGTTTTAGAATCAGAACTTATTGCTTGATAATAATTTCCTTTAGATTCATTGACAATTGAGTTTCTAAATACCTTGCCTCTTTCAGATAATTCTGGACTTTGCAAAATCATTCCTTTGGCTATCTCAAAAACTATTCCAGCTTGTTGTCTATCACCAGCAGCACTATAAACTTCACTCCCTCTTTCCTCATCAGCAAATAACATATACAAACCAATGGCTGCACACAAAGTTGATTTACCATTTTTTCTTGGAACTTCAATAAATACTGTTCTATATTTTCTGAGATTTGTTTCTTTATTTTTCCAGCCAAATATGTCGCCAACAATTTTACTTTGCCACTCTTCTAATTTTAATGGCTTACCAGTAAGCTCTCCTTTTGTATGTGTTATGAATTGCTCAATAAAACCAATGGCTCTATTTGCTGCCTTGTCATCAAAGTAGAACTTAGTCAAAATAATTATTTATTTGTGTGTTGTTAGTTGTTACTGGAGCTGATATGTTTGCCCTTGCAACTGGAGTTAAGCCAAATTGTGTTGCTAATTTTAAAGCTGTATTTAAAGCATCTTTAGCAATCTTTTGATAAGGAACAGCTTGAGCATGTTTTATAGTTCCATCAGAATTTTTAAATACTTGTATCCTTCCTTTTTCTCTTAACATTGTTTCTGTTTCTATATACAAAGCCATCTCATTGCAGTAAGCTAATATTAAATTGAGATCAACATTATGTAACATGTTTAAATTAAAAAGTTGTGATGTTACTTTATACCATTCCTCAGCTCCAATTGTAGATAATAAATCTGGAGCATCTGGTAACTGACTAACCAAATCAACTTGCATTTCATTTTCTATTGTTCTGCTTTTCTCAAGTGTGCCTTGCATCTGTTTAATAGCTGTTGGTAATTTTTTTCTTCCTTTACCCATTTATCTTTTTAGCTTTTGATCCAGTAAACTGTTCCCATCTTTCAATTATAACATCACAATACTTTTCATCTAACTCCATGCCATAACATTTTTTATTTAACTTTTCAGCTGCTATTAATGTTGAGCCACTACCAAGAAACATATCTAAAACTAAACCATTATCAGAACAACTACTTTTAATTGCTCTTTCACAAAGAGGAATTGGTTTTAAAGTAGCATGTCCACCTTCATTTCCTTGTCTTTTATGTCTATCAAAATGCCATACATTATTAAAATTATCATGTGTATTATTAAAAAATGCTCTTGTGCTGTAAAATTCTTTTTTTAATTCTTCGTATTCTTTTTTTAATTCTTCGTATTCTTTTTTAAAAGCATTTGTGTTATTTTCTTTGCACCATTTTTGAAACGAAACATAAACTTTTTTAGTTGGCATATTCCATTGAGATTTACATGTCCAATGATCTCTTGACAAATCTGAATGCCCAGCAATTCTTTTCATCATAGGAACATCCCATCCAGCTTTTTTTCTTTCAGATAAAAGATAATCTCTTATAGGCTCCCATCCATCAAAATAATTATCAGCATTGTTATTAAAACCTTGAACACCACACATTACAAATAAGCATTTTTCGTCTGCAATTGCATAGCTTCTTGTATTGTCTGAATTTTGCCCTTGACCATTTCCTTTGTCCCAAGTAATAAGATTTCTAAAAGTTGCTTTCTGTTCTTTTATAAATGGTTTAAGTATTTCTGAATAAATATCCATAAGAGGCTCATCTATACCCCAACAGTAAAAACTTCCGTTATCTTTTAAATATGAAAACTGTAAAGGAATCCACTCTTTGTTAAAATTTAATAAGTCAGAATAATTAAGATTGTCATTTAAAACTCCATCATTTTCTTTTTTCATACCATAAGGAGGATCATTGTGTGCCATATCAGCTTTTTCTCCATTCATTAATTTAGCAACATCATCTGAGCTTGTGCTATCACCACACATGATTTTGTGTTTTCCAAGTTGCCAAATATCTCCTCGCTTTACTTTGCTTTCTTTTGCCTCTGGTATTTCATCATCATCAATTAACCCATCAGCTGTTGTTTCTTCTTTATCAAATAATTCATCTGGAGTAAATCCCCACTCAGTCAATTCCTCATAATCAAAATATTCTTTTACTAATTCATCATCAAAACTTCCACCATTTTTATTTAACCTAATATTTAATTCTCTTTCTTTGTTTAAAGTTAAATCTAATTCATTACAATCAATTTCTGTATTTCCTAAGTCAGCCCAAACCCTTAATCTTTGATGGCCACCAATAACAATATTTTTTCTTTCTTCATTTATATTTATTATAATTGGATCAACCAAACCAAATCTTGTGAGGCTATCTTTTAAATCTTGCTCTTGTACTTTGTTTATTTTTCTTGGATTGTATTCAGCTGCAATCAATTCTGTGATTTTTCTTTTTACTATTTTCATTATTTCTTTGTTAGTGTTGGCTCAGTTCTTATTAATGTAGGAAAGCCACCAAATTCCTTTTCAACCTCAACCATGTATTTTCCACAATTACATTTGGCCTCTCTTGTTCTGACTTTTGAATCGACAATTTCTAAAGTTGCTTTTTCAATTTTTTTTTCAATTTTACATTTTTTACAATAATATATAAACATAATATTTGGTTTTAGTTTGAACTTAAACTGTTAATATACCCATATCTCCAATTTTGCGTATGATATCGATAAAC
>Ga0208134_1000463_pt1 | contig 26747 bp, 48 predicted proteins | sample VirMetDEL_Mar_31_FD_184515 | JGI IMG/M metagenome (GOLD analysis project Ga0208134, IMG submission 184515) | Aqueous microbial communities from the Delaware River and Bay under freshwater to marine salinity gradient to study organic matter... | ecosystem: Environmental > Aquatic > Marine >...
AAGGACTTAAGGTCATCTACGGCTAGGTAGCTACAGTTGTACATACATGTGTTGTCACGTTCAGCAGCTGCACCAGCTGTCATAAGTGAACGCATAGATGGCATAACCTCAAGGCCAAGGATGGCTTGCTCTAGGTCATACTTAGTCTTTGGGTCAACCATGTCACGGATAACGTTCACTGAGAAACGTGTGACTGTATCGTCCCATGACTCACGACCTTGACCCTCGTGGTACTTAGCATACCGTGACTTGTGAATGAATGATTGATAGTCTGTTGGTAGTTGGTTGCTCATTTAATTTCTCTTCCTCGGTTATCTTTGTCTTCTTTGAGCCAGACCATTCGGTCAATGTCTGATCGACTCAAGCCTATGTCGTTTAGTTCTTTGTCTGTCAACATGTTTAGTTGCTTGATTGCCTTACGATGTTCCCGCCATGTAGCTAGGAAGTTAACGTATCTCCAAAACCATGTCATCTATTGTCTCCACTTCCTTGGATTACATTACGTTCCTTACGGCTACTTAGTTTGTTAAGGTTCAAGTCAGCTATCTCATCTAGGTTATAACCAATATCGTTACAGATGTTAGCTAGGTACCAGAGTACATCCCCTAGTTCCTTGGCTACCTCATGACGATTGAACACACCGTCACGTACTTGCTTCTTAACCTTCTCAGCTACCTCACCAGCTTCCCCACATAGACCCAAGGTAGGGTACAGTACCTTGTGTGTAGCTGGGTAGATAGCAAAGCTTGTAGCCTTTGCTTGATACTCTTTGAAGTTCATTCCTCTATCCTTTTCCATTCTTCCATCTCTGCGTCTAGATTAAAGTAATCATCTAGGTCAAGGAGATTCTCGTCTATCAGGAACTGTACTACAAGTAGCTCTGATATTTCATTCTGCTCAAGCAGTAGTGTTAAGCCATAGTTCTCTACGAGAGCACGAAGCTTACTATCTAAATCAAACATTGTCAATCACCATTAGGTCTTCTTCTCCTTTAACCACTCAACGGGTATAGTTTCTTTGGCATACTGGAACCCATGTTTGTCACACCAGTCACCGTATGAACTCTTGGCTCCCTTGTAGAGCTTAGCCTTAGGGTTACTGAAAACGAAACGAATGTCAAGGTCTGGGTGTTGTGCCTTGACAAATAAATGTTTGGTTCTGTCTGATGAAATGAACCGTCCCTTTGTCTCGACTATGATACCGTTACTAAGTACGAAGTCAGGGGTGTACGTTCGCATCCGTAAGTCTTGCCACTTAAGTTTGACCTCCTCGTATTGGAACTTAACCTTACGTTTGTTGAGGAAGTCAGCTGTTCTCTTCTCTAAGCCTGATCTGAAACGCATTTAGGTGGCTCCCATATCTGTCCTACATGTCGTCGTAACCACAGTAGCCTAGCATTCTCAATGACACGAGCCTCGTCACCACCGTAGGCATGAAGGCACTCAAGGTACATCTCTTCGTCACTGTGAGCATCAAGCAGGATCTTCTCTGCCTTCTTAGGGCCAACACCATACAGACCTACTATGTTATCAGCTGTGTCACCTGTAAGGATCTGAGTATAGAAGAACTTAGCACCCTCACGTTCTGACATGGTTGTCATCTTACGACGGGTAGGGTTGAAGTGGTGACATGGGATCTGAAGCATGTCCTTGTCAATAGATATGATCGTTGTGTCAGGTCCCTGATTGGTAGCCCATATACCTAACAGGTCATCAGCCTCTTCACCCTCTGACACAATAGCATCCCAGTTATCTATCATGTGTTGACGGATAGCTTGAAGGTGTTGAGGCTTAGCTGTGTCCTTACGGTTACCCTTGTATGTATGGGTGATAGCATAGTCGAACCTGAAGTTACCCTTACCTGTAAGGAATACTTGGTAACCCTCAGGGTCTATCTCCCACATTACTTCCTCTAGTGCCTCCTCCATGATGCTGTCTAGCTTGTCTAGTGCATCCCCTACTGGGTCATTCTCACAGGAGAAGGCTGCACGGTAGGCGAAGATGTCACCGTCAACCAGAACTTTAACCATTGAAGAGATCCACCTTAAGGCTTGCTCTCTTGTAACGTGTCTGAAAGTAATCTTCACCAAGCACTTCTCGTGAGATATTAGCTATATCGGATGGATGTACTCCAGCTAAATCACCGATAGTACGTAGTGTGATGTTCTCATCTAGGTATGCTTTAGCGATAGCTAAACGTTGGTCGAGTGTAATGTTAGTCATGGTCTACCTCCCAGTAGCTACAGTAAAAATGATCTCCAAGCGCATCAATCTCTTCCTGTGGATAGCCTTCGGCTTTAAGCCAGGATATCACATCAAAATCACTGCCTAGCGTATGGTATTCTTCATGAACAGGTTTAGGAAAACCATACTTCCAACCGCTAGGTGGATCACACATTAATACTTTACTCATCCTGTCCACCTTCTATCTCATCTAACATATCACGGAGAATAGCGTTGACCCCTTTAGTTAGAACTATCTGAACCATCTCAGGTGACATGTCAATCACAAGAGTGGCACTATCGTCATGACTGTTCTCACGAATCTCAGATACCTCGAACATAGGTTTACTTGAGGCAGTCTTTACAGTGGGGAGTGTACGAATGTGGTGTTCTTTCTCTGTAAGTTCCTTACCCTTTAAGCACCAAGCCTTAGTACCATCAGCATGCACAATAGCAGGACCATCTACACGATGAAGCTTATCGTTTAAGTACCAATACTTATCACCACTAGCAAACTTCATAGCAGGACCATCTTCACGGTGACACTTACCGTTTAGGTACCAAGCCTTAGTGCCATTATCATACTCAACAGCAGGTCCATCTTCACGATGAAGCGTATCGTCTAGGTACCATTTCTTATCACCATTAGCATACTCAATAGCAGGACCATCTTCACGATGGGACTTACCGTTTAAGTACCAATACTTATTACCATCATTGTATACTTTTACTTCATACTTAATCATTTTGTTTTACCTTTACGTTTTTACCTAAAGCCTCACAGATTTCTTCCATAGTCATTTCTACGGTAGGATTAGTATTAGCTTTGTGCTCCTCTTCTGTAAGTTGCTCATCGTTTAAGTACCAACACTTAGTGCCATCAGCATACTCAACAGCAGGACCATCTTCACGGTGAATCTTACCGTTTAGATACCAATACTTATCACCATCAGCAGATACTTCTACTTCATACTTAATCATTTTGTTTTACCTTTACGTTTTTACCTAGAGCCTTACAGATTTCTTCCATAGTCATTTCTACAGTAGGATTAGTCTTAGCTTTGTGCCCCTCTTCTGTAAGTTCCTCATCATTTAGGTACCAATACTTACGACCATCAGCCCACTCAACAGCAGGACCATTTTCACGGTGATACTTACCGTCTAGGTACCAGCACTTAGTACCATTAGCAGCCTCAACAGCAGGGCCATCTACACGATGACGCTTACCGTTTAGGTACCAAGCCTTATCACCATTACAATATACTTCTACTTCATACTTAATCATCTCGTTTAACCTTTACGTTTTTACCTAGAGCCTCACAGATTTCTTCCATAGTCATCTCTACAGTGGGGTTAGTCTTAGCTTTGTGTTCTTCCTCTGTAAGTTCCTTACCGTTTAAGTACCAAAACTTACTACCATCAAAATACTTAATAGCAGGGCCATCTTCACGATGCTGCTTACCATTTAAGCACCACTCCTTACTACCATCAGTATACTCAATAGCAGGGCCGTCTTCACGATGAAGCTCATCGTTTAGGTACCAATACTTATCACCACTAGCAAACTCCATAGCAGGGCCATCTTCACGATGAAGCTTACCGTTTAAGTACCACCGCTTACCACCACTAGCAAACTCAACAGCAGGGCCATCTTCACGATGAAGCTTACCGTTTAGGTACCAAAACTTATCACCATTATCATGTACTTCTACTTCATACTTAATCATTTTGTTTTACCTTTACGTTTTTACCTAGAGCCTTGCAGATTTCCTCCATAGTCATCTCTACAGTAGGGTTAGTCTTAGCTTTATGTTGTGCTTCTGTAAGTATCTTACCCTTTAAGTACCACCACTTACTACCATTAGCATACTCAGCAGCAGGGCCATCTTCACGGTGAAGCTTACCGTTTAAGTACCAAAACTTAGTACCATTAGCACACTCAAAAGCAGGCCCATCTTCACGATGAAGCTTATCGTATAGGGACCACCGCTTACTACCATCAACATCTACTTCTACTTCATACTTAATCATTTTGTTTCTCCAATAAGGGCCACCCACGACACAGGGTACAGGTCTTGCATGATAGTATCAATCTGCTGTGCAACTACACGTGTCTCCTGTTGTGTGTCAGCAGGTAAACGTAGACGACACATGTCAGCAAAGGCATCTAGGGAACCTGACCAGTACCACTCTGTCATGGTGGACTGTGGCAGTACCATACGGGCTTGCTCAGGTGCTACACCTTGCTGCAACATGTAGTTATAAACATCTAGAGATGCCTCGTTTAACTCTAGGTTATCGTCGTTAGGGTCAACCACAAAAGTCATTGGGTGCAAGTCTACTTCACCCTCTGACCCCTGCTTCTTATCCTCACTACGGCCACGCCAAACGTCAGGCACATAGAACTCAGGCTCATCATCAACATAACGACGACTGATCTCATTCCAACGTAGGAACTTATGTTTCACCAGTTGCCTAGCGACAAAGATGGGGGCCTTGATATGGAAGGATGCGAAGGCATGACCAAAAGGGCTGATGTGCTTATGCTTGGCTAGGTACTTGATTAGCTTGGTATCACGTTCAGCTAGGGCATTATCCGCATAATCACCAGATGGGTGAACTCGTAGTTCGAACTCACTCTTCTTGCCAAAGCTAACCCGTGCAGCATTAACTACTGATAGGTCACTGCCCATGTGGTCTACATATGTTGCTTTAATTTGTGTCATTAGGCTCTCCATAACTTCTTTTTACGTTTAATTCGTACTTTAGTCTCAGGCAGAAGGTCTAGGCGAGCCTTAAAAACTGGCTGATGTACTTGCTCACCCTTACCCTTTGATATTTTACCCAGAGGTACAAGTTCTTTAACCATTAGAATGGAACCTTTCCGTTTGCGTCTCTGGGGTCATTGAAGTAATTCTTAACGAGTAGGTCTGGGTAAGTGTGCTTAGTGCCAGTGACAGCCTCTAGCTCCTGTACCATAGTTGCTGGTAGGATACCTATGTCTCGTAGTTGCATCTCTAGTTCTAGTGTCATCGTCTTATCTCCCTGCGGGTGCTGTGTAAAATACGTGGTCACCTATGCGACCGTCTAAGTGGTAGTGATTCGCCCAGTAGGGTGAGACATAAGTAGCATGATAGTGGGTACTTGTCAAGCCTAATCTATCACCTTTTATAACTAATTTAGCTATTTTCTCAGCTATAACAATGGCTTGTACACCCTCAATTCCCTTAGTGTACTTACGGTAGTTGTCCGACATTCCATCGTGGGTGAATGAGAACTGGTAATCTTGGAACACGACACCACAAATTCCATCGGGCCATCGGTTACTTTCCACCCTATTCATTACGACATCAGCTACGGCCCTCTGGCCGTCTATTGGCTGATCTCTTGCCTCAAAGAATATAGCTGCCGCTAGGCACATCATCGGTGTCATTTAAGACCTCCTAACCAGTGGGTTACGTCATCGTGCGTATCATCAATCCCCATTAGTTAATCTCCACTACAGCGTCTTCGTGAAAGCACTTCCAGCTACTCTCAGCGACAGAATAAATAGGAACATACCCGTTAGCCTTCATTGTTTCACTGATGACACGACCCTTAGCATTGCCAAGGATATGTGATGCTGGGCGGAACAGTCCGTTTACCTTACGTTCGCTACCGTCCTTCTTGATGAAAGTAACGCTGGCAAACTTAGTGCCACGAGACTTAATTATATCACGTACTGTTGTGTTATTCATTGTGTTAGTCATGGTAGTTCTCCGTTTTAATTATTCGCTATAGGTACTGTACGCTACAAAAGAATCATAGTCAAGTACTTTTAACTCTTCTTTGCAAGTATTGTTAAGCTCTTCTGCTTTAGCCATAGCTTCAACCCTTGTATACATCTTACCAGTCTTAAGTGGTAGGAACTTAGGTTCGTCGTGATCTTCTACGTTTAGCATTGCGACAATATAGTTTTTCATGTGGTATCTTCCTTTAAGGTTATTGGTATTATTACTGTTAGTGTACTTTGTTTTTATTGTCAACAGGGCTACTAGACCAAGACTTAATTGACATCCAATCAAAGTTGTAGTTATTTCCTATGTGGTCAACCGCAGCCCAGTATTCTGCTGCCTCTCTCGACATCTCATCCCATGTCCATACGCAGGGGATATTACCTAGACGGAAGGTCTCAACCTTACCACAGTGGAACATCATCTCGACATCTACATCAATCAGTAGGACAGTGTAACGATCAGTCATTAGCGAATCTCCTGTGCTATTGCATCAAATACTTCTTCAATACCAAATCTATTCTTAACAATCGTCTGCTGAACTACATCCACCACAACATTTGCCCAGAGCATAAGCATACCATCAACTACGGCTTTTTGCATAGTACTCTCAGAAGAAAACCAATACACCAAGTTTTCCTGTTTTATTTTGTAAATCACCCTCTAATCTCCTTTGCTATTGTTTCACTGTATACCACCATAATTCCCACGGTGGGGTGTTAACTTATACGAATCACCGTACTTAATTCCCTCGGTGGGGTCAAGGGTCATTTTCCACTGGTGGTCTCTAATTCCCTCGGAGGGGTCATTTTCCACTGGTGGGGGGTCACTCTCATTTTCCACTGGTGGGGGTACGTGTGACAATTATGCAACTGTGACATTTTGGCAACACTTGGTGGAAGACATATTTGCAACACTTGACTCTGTTCGAAAAGTAATGTGCGACAATTATGCAACTGATTCGCTATAGCCGTCCTCTCCACCTTTTGCGACTGCGATTCGTGAAAATCTGGCCCTGAGTCATATAGTTTGGTGGACGTCAACCCCCCTTGTGACGTTTTGGGATTACTCTTTAGCATTGCCCCCGTTTTGGCGTTGCTTTTCTAGTAACTCTTTTAAGTGTTCTTTAAACATTGTTTGCCGTCCTTTATAATCAGCGTTACAATGGTATTGTTATAAGCGACCATATATATAATGACAACCCCATAAAATAATCTAATTTTGTACGTTTTACCTATTGCGAATCGTTTTGGGTTATTGCATAAAGTAGTTATTGAAACGCTGATAAGGAAATCACAACATGTCACAACGCAAACAAATCAAACGCCGCAACGAAAACCTAAAACTGGCTTTTGTTGTTCTTATGTCAATTCCAGCAATCGCTTCCGCCGTTGTGATTGCCGCCGCCGTTGGGGGTACGTTCTAATGTTAGCAGCTTTCGCAATCGTTGCCGTATCTTTCGCAATCCCCCTATCAATCGCAATCTGGTTTAATACCTAATTGACAACCGCCACCGAATCGCTTATAACATACTTATTGAAACGCCGATAAAGGAAACGACAACATGTCACTATTCGCAAAAATCACTCTTTTAGCATACTTCGGGATCGCTTGCTATTGCTTAGGCAAGTTTACATATCTCAATCAAGATGGCGCTGGAATCTTCGTGCCTCAAGTTGGCGGCTATTACGTTTCCTTTATTGAGGGGTCAAACTGATGGCACGTCAAACAATCATTCTATACCGTGGCCCTAGTCTTATTAATGGCAAGCCTATTGTGGCCCTTGCGCAATCCGAGTCTACCAACTCAAAGACTGGCAACATGGTGCAAACCTTTATCTTGTCGGATGAAATGGACCCGTTAACTGCAAGCCGTACTGGTGCTGATGAATCTATTTGTGGCGCTTGTCCACATAGAGGCACAGCAAACGACAACGACAAAGGCCAAGCGACAAATAGAACGTGCTATGTAACACTAACCCACGCCCCTCTTGGCAAGTATAAGGCACTGAAAAAGGGCGTATATGGTAACGCCGTGGCAAGCCGTCAAGAGATTGTGGCGTTTGGTGCTGGCAAGGGCGTCCGATTAGGTACGTATGGCGACCCATGCGCCGTAGATAGTAGCATATGGCAATCCCTGACAAGCCGAGCAGAATACCAAACTGCATACACTCATGGCGCTGTTAACCCATGGCCGCAAGGTATTATGACAAGCGCAGACAACGTGCCGCAAGCGCAAGCCGCTTGGGACAAAGGCGAAAGAACATTCCGAATCGTTGCCAGTGTTGCCGATATTATCAAGGGCAAGGAAATCTTGTGTCCTGCTAGTGAAGAAGCTGGACGTAAAGCAACGTGTGCCACATGCAAGTTATGTGGTGGCGCTAATATCAAGGCCAAGAGTGTGGCAATACCTGCCCACGGAACAAGCAAACGGAAAGCGAAGGAGTTAGTAGCATGACATACCGTATTGAATTATCAAGCCAAGGCGGCAAGCCATACGCATACCACGAACGCCCTAACCTTATGCAAGCGCATGACCTAGCCAACCGCCTACGCAAGCGCCATGCAACGCTTACAATCACAGTGAAGGAGTCAGACAATGGATAACGACACAAGAGTATATTTCACCATTATGTCAGATATAGAGTGCGAAACTGACATGAGTATTGAGGGTGTGAGTCTTCCCTGCGTCATGTTAGACGGCAAGTTGAAGGGTTTCGAGATTGTGTTGCAACGTGATTTCATTCTTAGGCGATTGAAGGAAGAACAGGGAGAGTCAGTTGGTTACATAGGGCGCTTTGGGAAGGTAACGGCAAAATGATTAAGTATGAAGTAAGAGTGTATGAGGATGGTACTAAGTTTTGGTTCTTAAAAGATAATCGTCATCGTGTAGATGGCCCTGCCATTGAGTGGGCTAGTGGTACTAAGGAATGGTACTTGAACGGTAAGCGTCACCGTGAAGATGGTCCTGCTATTGAGTATACCGATGGTGATGAGTCTTGGTACTTAAAAGGTGAGTATCTTACAGAGGAAGAACATAAAGCTAAGACTATCCCTACTGTAGAGATGACTATGGAGGAAATCTGTGAGGCCCTAGGTAAAAACGTAAAGGTAAAACGAAATGATTAAGTATGAAGTATTGGTAGATGTTGATGGTACTAAGCGGTGGTTCCTATACGATAAGCTTCATCGTGAAGATGGCCCTGCTATGGAGTGGGCTAGTGGTACTAAGGAATGGTACTTGAACGATAAGCTTCATCGTGAAGATGGCCCTGCTATGGAGTTTGCTAATGGTACTAAGTGGTGGTACTTAAACGATGAGCAACTTACAGAAGCAGAGCATAAAGCTAAGACTATCCCTACTGTAGAGATGACTATGGAAGAAATCTGTGAGGCCCTAGGTAAAAACGTAAAGGTAAAACAACGTGATTAAATATGAAGTAGGTGCTAAGAGTTTCGCTTACCTTACCCAATAGGTTTTCTAAGTGTTGGGGTCGTGGGTTAAATCTTGCGACTCCAATGTGTTACGTGGTGTTATAATGTAACAACAGGGGCAGAATGTTATAATGTAACAGTGGCGAATCATATATAGGTTGTGGGCGACTCGCTCTCTCTCTGTCAATGTTTTCTTTTGTAATACCAATGCTTTATGCCAATGTGTTGCACAAATGTCACACTAATGAGATGGTTTAATGTTAAACTACTTTAGAATCATCACGAATTGTTACAACATGCAATAAACCTACGTCAACCCCTTGACTTTATCGTGGGACCCTCCAGATCATACGAGGGTGATTCGTTGCGGCCCGTTAACACCATATATATCCAAAGGAAAGATTTACTTTTAGGTTTACCAGAAAAATAAAAATAAGCTACTCCCCCACAATGTTTCACGCCAATGTTTCACACCAATGATATAAGCCAATGTGTTGCAAAAATACAACAAACGACAAAATAATGACGTATTACCTAAACTTTCTTTCTTTAGATTTCAACCACTTAGAAATTAGTTACCATTCTACCTGTTACAAACTGTGATTTATGTCCCTATAGTATAGTAGAGAGAGAGATACTTAAGTATTAACTATAGTATTTCACTACTAATTATTAACTGGTAAGTAATTGAACTTAAGTTTTGAACATAAGTTATTTCTATTAGTTATTGATACAACTAGATCAACCAAGACGTATGTGTACAACTTAAGTTTACTGCTACAAGGTCTTGCCGATGATCTTAAAGTATTTATTGTATTGTCGTTATGTAGTGTAGAATCTGTTCTACCCACTTAAGTTACCTTTTTATTGTCGTTAAGCCCGTAGGGCGGGAACCATCATCATGGCTGAACAACTTAAATATAGTAAGCTCGTAGAGAAGCACATCTTGGAGTGTATTCAAGGTGGTATTCCTATTCGTCAGATGATTGCTTCTATGCAGCACCTACAGGAAGCACCTAAGTCTTTATCTACTATGTACAAGTATTATGGGTCGTTCATTGAGATGGAACGTGCTAAGATTAATGGTGCTGTAGGTAAGCGTGTAATAGACCAAGCATTGTATGGTGACGTACAGGATGGCATTACATGGAAGAGCCAAGAGTTATTCTTACGCTCTAAAGGTGGATGGTCTCCACAGAATACAGTTAACGAAGTTGACCAAGAGACTGATCCCGAACTTGATGTCTCAGCAGCAGATCAGCTTATGAACCTTTTAGGATTTGATACTGATGAACCCGACCCAGAAGAGAATAACGGCTGATACTCTTAGACAGCTACCACCAGCTAAGGTCAAACAGCTATTCACTCAGCTAGGACCAGCTAAGGTAGACGAGTTACAGCATGATTGGTCGTTCTGGGGTAGAGACGCACAGTTTCCTCCTACTGACAATGAGTGGAATACATGGTTAATCAGTGCTGGTCGTGGTTTCGGTAAGACACGTTGTGGTGCTGAGTGGGTACGACAACAAGTCAAGGATGGACATAAGCGTATAGCTTGTGTAGCATCTACTAACTCTGACATTGAACGTGTTATGGTTAAGGGTGAGAGTGGCTTCTTATCGGTATGCTGGAAGCATGATAAAGACAACAAAGGTAAGCATATGGGCTTTCCTGAGTGGTCACCTACCAAGCGGTCCTTAAGTTGGGCCAATGGTGCAAAAGTAGAATTTTACTCGGCTGAAGAGCCTGAGCGTTTACGTGGTCCACAGTTCTCCGCTTCATGGTGTGATGAGCTTGCTGCGTGGAACAAAGATATAGACACATGGCAGATGCTTCAATTCTGTCTACGTCTAGGTAAGCACCCTAGAGTGTGCGTTACAACAACCCCCAAACCTACCAAGTTAATGCGTGAGTTACTTAAGAACCCTAAGACTATTGTTACAAGTGGTTCTACGTTTGATAATGCTGCTAACCTAGCTGATACATACCTTGTTGCTGTTAAGGAGCAGTACGAGGGAACACGTATTGGTAGACAAGAACTTTACGCTGAAGTCCTAGAAGAAGCTGAAGGCGCTCTGTGGACTACGGCTATGTTAGATGATAATGCTATTAAGCATGAAGACTTGCCTGACTTAGCTCGTATTGTCGTTGCACTTGATCCTGCTGTTACCTCTAACGCTGAGAGTGACATGACAGGGATTGTCGTTGCAGGTATTGACATCAACGGTATTGCTTATGTCCTTGGTGACTACACTGATAGGCTATCCCCACAGGGTTGGGCCTCTAAAGCTATTCAACTATATAATTACTACCAAGCTGACCGTATCGTAGCCGAGGTCAATCAGGGTGGTGACATGGTTAAGACTACCATTCATGGTGAGGACGATAGTGTATCCTACAAGGCTGTAAGAGCCTCTCGTGGGAAGTTCGCTAGAGCCGAGCCAGTATCTGCATTATACGAGAGGGGACTTGTTAAGCACGTCTCTAATCCTCCTGATGGTGCATCACTGAATGAACTTGAGACACAGATGAGAACGTGGGAGCCATTAGGTCGAGTTGGCTCTCCTGACCGCCTTGACGCTATGGTGTGGGCAATTACAGACCTTTCCTTGAACGGCTACAGTAAACCCCAACTAACCCTCGCTTATTCTAGTGCTAAGGGCTTATCTAAGTAAAAGGCAATAGACAAATGGTTAAGAAGCTCTCAGAAGCAGCCGCTAAGGCTACGTTAGGCGTAGCTGGCGACAATACACACAACGGTCAAATCCGTGCTGATGAGTTTCTTCCTGAGTTACGTGGTAAGAAGGCCATCCGTAAGTATCGTGAGATGCGTGATAATGATGCTACCATTGGTGCTGTCATGTATTCCGTTGAGCAAATCCTACGTGATGTTAACCTACATGTAACTGCTGTTAACGATAGTGATGCCGCTAAGGCTGAAGCTGAGTTTGTTAAGAGTGTTCTTGACGACATGGATCATACCCTAGACGATCACATCTCAGAAGCACTGTCTTATTTGTCGTATGGCTTCGGTTGGTTTGAGGTTATCTACAAGCGTCGAGTTGGACCTACAGAGCGTTCTGATAAGAAGCACTCTAAGTACACTGATGGACGCTTAGGCGTTAAGAAGATTGCTGCCCGTGCGCCTTGGACTATTAGTAAGTTCGATGTCAACCAGAAGACTGGGGATGTCTTAGGTATTGAGCAAGAAGTAGGATTTATGAATGGTAAAAACTACATTCCTGCCAACAAGTCTATCTACTATAAAACCACTTCTCTTAACGGAGACCCAAGTGGTCGTTCTATTCTCCGTAACGCTTATACTTCTTATGAGTATCTTAACAATCTACAAGCTATCGAAGCTATTGCAGTTGAACGTGAACTCGCAGGTATTCCTGTTGCTCGTATTCCTGCTGAGTATCTTTCTGGTGACGCCTCTATCGCCCAGTCAGGTTTCGTCAACAACTTGCAGCAAATCCTACGGGACGTTAAGTTCAACGAGCAAGGGTACATTATCCTGCCTTCCGACACCTACCCAGATAAAGACGGTGCCCCTTCCAGCACAAGATTAGTTGACATCGAACTGATGGCTTCTAATGGTAAGCGTAACATCGACATTAACCCAATCGTTAGCCGTTACCAGCACGACATTGCTCGTTCTGTGCTTTCTGAGTTTCTTCTTCTTGGTACGTCAGGTGGTTCTTACGCCTTGTCCAAGTCGAAGACAGACCTGTTCCTCCGTGCGCTTGAGAGTTACATCCAAGCTATTGTAGATGTTCTTAACAAACAGTTGGTCGAACGTCTGTGGCAGTTGAACGGTCTGAATTATGACCTGATGCCAACTATTGAAGCTGGTGACGTTGCTCCACACGATCTTCGTGAGATTGCTTCGTTCCTTCGTAACCTTAATGGTGCTGGTATTGATGTGTCGTCTCACCCAGAGGTTATCAAAGACCTTATGGATATAGCTGACTTAGAGTATGACCAAGATGTAGGTAAACCTGACACAGTTGAGGAAGAAGCGTAATGCCAACTTTAGGTAATCGTGTATTTGACAATGGCCTAACAGTCCTTAACACAGAAGCAAATAAACTTTTGATTACATCACAAGAGGCATCCACCTTTGCAGAGGCTAATAGCACTTATGCTTTAGGTAACACGACGACACTTTCTATCGCTGCCCCATCAGATAGGTCAGGTGGTGGACGGGAAGTAGTTGCAGCAGCTATCAGTGACGGTTCAGTTACAGGGAACGGTACACCAACACACTACGCTGTGGTAGACACTGTAAATAGCCGCCTTCTGGCAACAGGTTCTTTGACTACAAGCCAGTCGGTAGCCTCTGGAAACACTTTCTCACTAGGATCGTTTACTATTGGTATCCCTGATCCTGCATAATAAGGGTTATGGGTTATGACCAGCAGGATTTTACAAGAAGACAGTAGCTTAATACTCACACAAGCTAATGGTCCTATAGTTAATGAAAATTACATTGGTTCTGATGGATTTTCTACTGGTGTACCAGAGGTTGATACAGCAACGATAGACCAAAGTAACTCTTTCGGTGCTAACGACATCCTAACGGGTAGACCTGATGTAGAAGATGCAACAGACCCTAACGTAATATATGAACAGGTGGTACAGCAGATGTTTGGTGGTTGGCCTAGACGATTATACGATCATACAGAGATTGCTATCTCTAGGGGTCATGCAGAGGGCTACAGACTTTTATATAAGTTTGGTTATAACCCAGATGTAAATGGTGCTGAAGAGACTGTCTGGGCAGAGGGTGGAAACTACCCTTGGTTAGATAATGCAGTAACAATGTTTGTTAGTAGCTCTAGTGCAAACGATACAAGTGGTGGAACAGGCGCTAACACTATCCTGATCCAAGGTCTTGATGAAGACTACAATGAGATTGAAGAGACTGTAGTTCTCAACGGTCAAACACAAGTCGCTACTCAACTCTCATACTTAAGAGTTTATAGGTCGTATGTTACACTGGCTGGCTCTGATGGTACATCGGGTGGTACAATATCTATTGCATCCTCTGGGGCTACTGGTGGTGTTCCTAATGGCACAGTGTACGCAAGCCTTGCTCTAGGTAACCAGACGCAGATTGCTGCATATACAGTACCTGCTGGTTACACTCTGTATGTAGATGAGATCAACTTCACTGCTGCGTTAAACATAGCTAACAAGAGAGTTAATGCCAGCTTTCACACTCGTAAGTTTGGTTCAAATGTGTTTACAACCAACTTTATTAACGTACTTCAAAGTAGCCAGCTTAAGCAGTTGTTCAAGTACCCTCAGCCCTTTGCAGAGAAGACTGATCTTGAGTGTAGGGTTTCTACTAACACAAGTAATAACCCAATCGCAGCCTCCTTTCAAGGCGTACTTATCAAAAATGACTAATAAGGTATCCCAATGAACATTCTTAAAGCCCAATACGCTAATGATGTCTTTACAACTGAAGCTGAAGCCATCTCTCGCAGTATGGACTTGGGGCTTGACGGTGTTACTCACGTATCTGACTACAATGGTCAAGCTGTGTTTATGCCAGCAGCAAGCCATGAGGCTTACCTAGCCTTCTATGAGCAGGGTGAGGCAGGGGATGAGCCACAAGAGCCTTCAGTGGACCGTATAGAGGCTCTCAGGGCTATTGTAGCTGAAGTGATAGGTAAGAAGATGACAAAGAGCATTGAAGGTAAAATCCTCAAGACCGACGACGAACAGCGTCTGGTCTATGGTTGGGCCTCAGTAGTAACCGAGAACGGTGAAGCTGTAGTAGACCGCCAAGGGGATGTTATCGAAGCTGACACTCTTGTGAAAGCTGTTAACGAATTTATGGAGCATGTGCGGGTTGGCAAGGCTATGCACACAGGGGAGCAGGTTGGTGTAGTAGTACACTCTCTCCCGATCACTAAAGAAATTGGTGATTCTCTTGGTATCCAGTCTGATCGTGAAGGATGGGTCGTTGCTTACAAAGTATTCGATGATGCTGTCTGGGATATGGTCAAATCTGGTGAACTCGCTGCGTTCTCTATAGGTGGACGTGCTATTAAGGAGGAAATCTAACTTTGCCTAATCTCCTAAAAAACTTGCACCTTGAAGAACTTTCCCTAGTGGATCGTCCAGCCAATGCTCAGGCAATGGTTAGTCTCTTTAAGCGTGACAATTCCGAAGAGGAAATTACTAAAATGAATGAAGAAATGGAAGCCAAAGTAAAGGCATACATGGATGACAAGGGCTGTGGACGTGAAGAAGCTATGAAAGCTCTCGACATGAAAACAGAAAAGGCTGAAGAGGCTTCTGAAGAAGTTGCTGAGAAAGCTGAACCTGAGTTTGATGTAGAAGCACTTAAAGCTGACTATGACCGTGTAACTGCTGAGAACGAAACTCTTCGCAAGGGTCTTATCGAAGCTGGCTACGTTATCAAAGCTGATGCTATCGAAAAGAAAGCTGAAGTTGAGATGATGGAAGTTGAAGGCGAGATGGTCGTTAAGTCTGACATCCCAGCCCCAGTTCTTAAAGCACTTGAAGCTGCTGATGTAGCCAAGCGTGAACACGAAATCGAAAAAGCTGACATTGAGTTGACTAAACGTGCTGGTGATACTCTCCCACACTTTGCAACTGATGTAGCTAAATCTCTCGTAGCTAAGTTCTACGAAGATGAAGCAATTATGGAAGCTCTTAAGGCCGCTGATGCAGCTTTTGAAGCAGCCATGCAAGAATTTGGTAAGTCTGACGTAGACGGCGAGTTCGCTACTTCTGCCGACAAACTAGATGCACTCGTAAAGTCCTACATGGACGACAACCAACTGAAAAAGAGCGATTACCACAAGGCTTATGCTGCTGTAGCTAAGACCGACGAAGGTAAGACACTCATTAATAAATCCTACAAAGGGGAATAATCATGGCCGTTATGCAATCTCGTGATAACCGCACATTCATTGCTGGGGAAGACCTATCCGCAGCACAATTCAAATTCGTAACTCTAGAAGCTGACGGTCAAGTTGATCTTGCAGATGCTGCTGGTGAAAACGCTATCGGTGTTTGCCTAGTAGGCGCTGCTGCTGGTAACGCTGTGACCGTATGTGTCTCAGGTTCAGTAATGGTAGAAGCTGGTGGCACGATTGCTGCTGGTGCTGCTGTACAAACTGGTGCTGATGGCACTGCTTTGGCTGCTGCAACTGGTGATGTTGTACTTGGTTACGCCCGTGAAGCTGGTGTAGATGGTCAAATCATCGAAATCGAAATGATCCAAGGCGGCAACGTAGCAGCCTAATCTAGCATTTAAAGGAAATTATAATGCCACTATTGACCCCATCCGCAGTACATATCGACCAACCGTTGTCAAACTTGACACTGGCCTATGTACAAGAGCAAACAAACTTTGTTGCTGATAAAGTATTCCCAGTTGTTGGTGTACAGCGTCAGTCTGACAAATACTACATCTATGACCGTGCGAACATGAACCGCTCTGGTGACGTTAAGAAACTAGCGCCACGTACAGAAGTTAACCGCATTGGCATGGCAATCTCCAACGCTGCTTACTATGCTGACGTATATGGCATCGGCATGGACTTCGACGAGCAAACTATTGCTAACGAAGATGCTATGTTGGAAGTTCGTGCAGCAGGTGCGCAAACACTTATCAACCGTGTCTTGATTGAGCGTGAAGAGCAGTTCGCTTCCTCATTCTTCTCAGCAGGTGTATGGACTACTGACGTAACTCCAGCAAACTTGTGGTCTGACTACACGAACTCAACACCAATTTCTGATGTAACTGCTGGTCGTCGTACCATGCAACTTAAATCAGGTGGCTTCAAGCCAAACACAATGGTTATTGGTAAAGAAGTTCGTGACGTTCTGATTAACCACCCAGACATCCTTGCACGTTTGAACGGCGGCGCAACTGTAACAAACACTGCTTTGATTACAGATGCTAAGTTGGCTGAAATCTTTGAAGTAGAAAACCTCTACGTCATGGAAGCTGTCAAGAACGGTGCTGTAGAAGGTCTAGCAGAATCTAACGCCTTCATCGGTGGCAAGAACTGCTTGTTGGTACACACACCTCGTGCATCAGGTCTTATGACACCAGCGGCTGGTTTGACATTCGCTTGGAACAACATTCCAGGTGTTAACAACTTGGGTATCACAGTAGAGTCATTCTCTGACGATGCTTTGAAGCGCCAGCAAGTTGCAGAGCATATTCAAGTTAAAATGGCATACGACATGAAAGTCGTCGGTGCTGACTTGGGTTACTTCTTCGAAGACGTAATCGCTTAAGCTACTTAAACTAAAGGGGAACCCTGAGCATAGTCTTGGGGTTCCACCCAATCATAAAAGAACATAACAGTATTCATATAATGGAGAGTCCTATGCACCCCACACACTTGGGTTGGCAGGTCGATTGGCCTGTATTCGTTAAGCTACCTTTGTTAGCTGACAGTAAGAATTGGAAACGTGGAGAACACTTTAACTGGTTAGAGCGAGGTATGCAGCAAGATAAGATTGCTACACTGTACGCTTCTGGTTATTTGTACCACAACACAGAACTAGAGGTTCAGAGTAAAGTTGGAGATCGACTATCTGAACTAGCAGGAAAAGAACTAGAGACTTTAGTTAACCTCCTTAATGCTGAGGTTAAGTCTCGTACATCAAGTACCGCAGAGTTTGAGACTAAGAAGTGTAAGAAGTCTAAGATTGATGATAAGCAACGTGGTCTTGTTCGTCGTTTCTTAAACAGCAACCGCTGGGTCACAGAAGACTTCTACGAGATTAGAGACAAAATTCTAGACTAATAAAACCTATTTGGAGACGACTATGAGTTGGTCATATGATCCCACAGACTTGGATACTACTACGGCTTCTGGTCGTCTCAACACAGTTAGACTTTTAGTTGGTGATACTGATACTATCGACCAACAGGTACAAGACGAAGAGGTTACGTTTGCTCTTTCTGAGAGTGGCAACAACGTGTACTACTCTGGTGCTTGGATTGCCCGTGCTATTGCCTCTAAATACTCCCGACAAGTTACTACGCAGCTTAGTGGTGCCTTAAGTGCTGACTACTCCGACTTAGCCAAGCAGTATAAGACCCTAGCAGACAGCTTAGAGTACCAAGGTAAGACAGCAGGTGCTTCGGTAGGTGTATTAGCTGGAGGTATCACTAAGAGCGGCATAGAGGCTGTGAGAGCTAACACTAATCGTGTTGAAGGCTCTTTCCGTAGAGATCGTTTCAAGAACCCACCGAGCTATCAAACCCCAGAGTATGAATAAGGAGTAAGACATGTCATTTCGCTCCTTTGACTTACTTAACCTCGTAAGAGATTTTGGTGAAAGCCTTACTCTACGGAAGGTTACTACGGCTGGTGCATATAACCCAGCTACAGGTGCTGTAGATAACTCAGCCACAACAGACTACACTGTCACAGCTTACCTCTATGATTATAACGTAGGTGTTCTTGCTGGTAATGATGAGGTAGTACGTGGTAGACGTAAGTGTGTTATCTCAGCTTTAGGACTAGCTGCTGTCCCTGACTTCGATGACCTTATTATTGGTAGTGGGGATGCTGTAAAGATTACTTCTGTTATCTCAATCTTCTCTAATGGTAGTGCTGTAGGTTACATCTGTGACGTGGGAGAATAACCCATGAAAAGCAAAACGGTTAAGGTCATGCCATCTTTCTACAAGAAAATGGAGCAGCTTGAAGTTGAGATAGAAGATGCACTCAAGAGTAAGCTGATGAGAATTTCTAGTGAAGCTGTTAACTTTTCACCCGTAGATACTGGTTCTTATGTAACCTCCTTCTCAATTTCTACTGGTGCTGGTCGCCCAAGAGGTAGGTCATCTGACAATAAACCTAAAGGTCAAAACGAACAGTCTATGAAAGACTTGGGTTATGACCAGTTGGTGTCAGACATAAACAAATTAGACTTGTTAAACACAACTAGCTTTACTTTTAGAAATGGCTCTCCTCATGCAGAGGCTGTAGAACATGGTAAAAATGCTAGTGATGGTACAGGTAAGACTTGGGCCAAGTCGAACATGTCTGGTGGATATAAAGTCTTCGCAAAGATAAGGAACTTACATGGCTAGTATCCAGAATGATATTCGGGCCGCACTTGAGAGCCACTTAGCTGGAACATCAGGTCTCCCCTCAATAGCCTATGAGAACGTAGCCTTTGAGCCAACAACAGGTACTAGCTTCCTTAAGGTTCAGTACCTCCCTACAGCTACACGACCTGCTGTAAGAGGATTAAACCCGCAGTTAAGATACCAAGGTATTTTTGCTGTAACAGTCTTCACCCCCGAAGGTAAAGGTCCAGCGGCAGCAGACGACTATTCAAATAAAGTAATAGACGCCTTCGCAGCAACTACTGACATCTCGTTTACGAATGGTGATGCAGAAACAATTAAAGTGTCTATTGACTACGCTGAAAGACAGCAAGGTATTATAGATAGTCCTTGGTACTTTGTTCCGATCAATATCGGCTGGTACATCTACAAATAACTTCCTATAGGAGAAACATTATGGCCTTTGCACAGGGTTCACGCTCCAGTCTGTCTTTCATCGTAGAATCTACGTTTGGTACGACACCTGCTGGCAACTTCACTAACCTTCCTTTCAGCACACACTCTCTTAACCTAACTAAAGATCGTGTAGCTGGTAACGACATCCAAGCTGACCGTATGCCTCGTGTAGACCGTCACGGTAACCGTCAAGTAGCTGGCGACATTGCAGTTGATCTACGTGATGCTGACTACGATGCTTTCCTAGAATCAGCTATGCTTAACACTTGGGCTACTGACGTACTAAAGGTTGGTACCACACCTAAGTTCTTCTCTATCGAAGATTATGCTGCTGACATTGACCAATCTCGTGTGTTCACAGGTTGCTCAGTCTCAAGCATGGCTATTTCCCTCGCCCCTAACCAGATGGTAACAACTACCTTCAGCATGGTTGGTAAGGACATGGTTATCAGTGGTACAGAGAAGACACAAGATGCTGCCTCTGGTGCTGCTCCATTCGATGCTTACTCAGGTGACATTGCAATCGGTAACGTAGGCGGTTCTTCTGCTGTAGCTATCGTAACTAGCCTAGACTTCACACTGAACAACTCTTATGCACCCACATTCGTCATTGGCGATGATAGCGCACCTTCCCTTGAGTATGGTCGTGCAGAAGTTGAAGGTACACTAACAGCTTACTTTGAAGATGCGTCTTTGATTAACCGCTTCTTGAACGAGACTGAAACTGAGATTGAAGTATCTGTAGATGATCCTACAGGTGGCAACTCTTACACATTCTTGTTCCCTAAAGTTAAAATTAACTCTGCTGATGTTGGTGTCGATGGCCCAACTAGCCGCATGATCTCTATGTCCTTTGTTGCTCTGTATGATGCGACAGAAGGTACTAACCTTAAGATCACACGCCCAGCATAAAAGAATACCTAGCTAGGTACGTGGAGGCTCTGAGTCGGGTCGGGGTCTCCACACTTTAACCACCCGACATAATCCCCTGACAAACCCATAAAGGAAATCCCGATGGACCTTAAAGACCTGACACCGAAATTAGACGATATTGTTGTAGAGATCAAGCACCCAACTACAGGTGATATTCTTAAGAATGACGATGGCACACCAATGACTATTACAGTCCTTGCGCCTCACTCTAAAGAGTATAAGAAGCTGCAACATGAGCAGATTAGCAAGCGACTAAAGAAAGCACAAAAGAGTAAGTCTCAAGACGTTGACTACTCTGACATTGAAGAGGCTACCCTAGAGGTTCTATCTAAAGCTACGAAGGCTTGGGATATTACATTCGGTGGAGAGAAGCCTAAGCTGTCTGTCGCTAAAGCTAAGAACATTTACGATGAAGTGTTCTGGATCAAGAACCAGATTGAGGAAGAGGTATCTGACTCGCTGGATTTTATGAAGGTCTGATTTGTGAGTTAGTTGAGTGGGCTGAACACCAGTTCAATCTCAACAAGCCAGATCAGAACGGAACTACAGAACGAGAACATCTTGAACAAGTAGAGAGGCAGATTGGACGTAGAGTAGAAGCATTGGAACCCCCGACACCCTTCCCTGTGCTACTATCCCATGTCTGGTCTGCCTTTATTAGTTTAAGCTCCAGCAGAGGTTCGGGCATGAATGGCCCATTACCTATAAGCTACGAGCAGATTAAGGCTTGGAAAGAACTAACAGAAACATCTATCTCGCCTTGGGAAATTGAGGCTATAAAGAGACTTGATTTAGAATACTTGAGGGTGGCAAATGGCTGACATTAAAATTATAGTGGATTCGTCTGATGTTGTTACCGCAGACAACAGAATAGAGAATCTAGGTAAATCTGGTTCTGTAGCTGAGAAGGGTATTAGCAAAGCAGCTAGGGGTGTAAACCAGTTCGGTACGGTTGCCAAGAATGGTGGCAAGAAACTAAATACTTTTAACATGCAGTTACAGCAAGGTGGTTACCAGCTACAGGATTTCGTGGTCCAGTTACAAGGTGGCACTAGCTTCTTCACTGCGTTTGGCCAACAGGGTTCTCAGTTTGCTGGTGTGTTTGGTCCCCAAGGTGCCGTAATTGGTGCTGTCATTGCTATCGGTTCTGCTGTGGGTGGCATGGCTTACAAGATGTTAAATGCTGGAGATGACGTTAGAAATCTAGAGCAAGCTATGTCAGATTTGGAGGACAGCGTATCTTCATATGCCTCAGCAACAAAGAAGGCAAGTGAAGGCACTTCCTCTATAAGAGAAGAGTTTGGCTACACCTCAGTATTATTACAAACTATCGTAAGAGACTTCGAAGAGTTGGCTAGAATAAAGGCTTTGGATCAGGTAGGTAAGGCTGTATCTAGGCTCAGGGTTGACCATTTAAATGGCTTTCAAGGAGACCTTGAGAACATTGCAGACCTATTAAACTTGGACGGGTGGTTTTCTGCGGCCAGTGATGACGTAGCGCAGTTTGATGGCCTCCTTAAGGGTTTAGAGGACACGTCTCGTTCCTTAAAGAGTAGGTTGGAGAGTGCAGTATCCCTTAGAGATATAATTCTTGAGAACTCTGGCGGTCTTAAGAATATGACGGACCTGCAACGACCTTTTTACGAACAACTCCTTTCTACAATAAAGCAGATGGAACTTCTAAGTAAGACTATTGACAAATCCTCTGATGCAAGCAAGCGGCAGAATGAGTACATTAAAGAGATGAGTGACCTTTTCACAGAGGTCAGTTCTGGATACATGTCTGTCGCTGCTAGTCAAACAACCTTAAACTCTCAAGCTGCCGATTACATAAGTAAGATGACTGAGGTTTTTGAGCTTTCTAGTCAGCTAAAAGAAGAGCTTGGGGAAGCTGCCTTTGAAGCCCTAAGACTAGCTAATGTTGATATGGCATCTGGAATTGATGCGGCTACAAAATCCGCAGCAGAACTGGCTGCACAGATGGGCGTAAGCCTTGAAGTGGCCCTTGCTTTACAAAACTTAGGGGCTACAACAGATAACAAGTTTATGAGTATGTACGAAGGCGGCAAGTTTGGTGCTGCTGGTGGAACGGGTTTCCGTGATACAGAGTATTCTAACTTGTTGGATAAAGTTAACAACCCCAAAACATCTAGTACATCTGGTGGAGCTAAAGAATCCCCACAAGATAAACTAGCCAAGTACCTGCAAGGAAAGCAACAAGAGCTTGAGCTTGAAAAGCAACTTGTAGGTGTCTTCGACGAAGAACGACAAATACAGACTGAGTTGTTTAATATACAGAATGACTACAAAGGTGTAATTACAGATAACCAAGCTGAAGAGCTTCAAGGCACACTTCGCCAGATTGAGGCTGAGAAAGAACGTCAAGTGGTTCTAGAGGAAGTTAGAGCAGATCAACAACGTCTGCAAGATACTATTACCTCTAGTATGGAAAATGGTTTCATGGCAATGATTGATGGCACTATGTCAGTCAAGGAAGCCTTTAAGCAAATGGCTGCTGACATTATCAAAGAACTTATGCGAGTTTATGTCGTACAGCAAATGGTCAACGCAGCTAAAGGGTTCTTTGGCGGTGGTGGTGGCCTCTTCGGTGGAGCAAGCTGGTCTGCTAACGGAGATGTTGTTGGTAGCTCAGGTATTCAAGCCTACGCTGATGGAGGTGTCGTCAACAGCCCAACTATGTTTAAGCATGGTGGTGGACTTGGTGTTATGGGTGAAGCTGGACCAGAAGCTATCATGCCACTTAAACGTGGTGCTAATGGTAAGCTAGGTGTTCAGATGGAAGGTGGCGGTGGACAGAACGTAGTTATCAACCAGTCATTCAACTTCCAAGCTAATGGTGACGACAGTGTTAAGAAGATCATCGCACAAGCTGCACCACAGATTGCTCAGATGACTAAGAGTTCTCTACTCAATGATCGCCGTAGAGGTGGCGCAACTAAAGCTGCATTTGGCTAAAGGAATAACAATATGGCACTAAGCTATCCATTAGATACCCCAACGTCTATTGGGATTGAGAGTATTGAGTTACGTGCTGTAAACGCTGTAGCTACCTCTCAATCTCCCTTTACCTTCAAGCAGCAGATCATCTCTCATGGTGGTCAGAAGTGGGAAGCCTCAGTTACTATCCCTTCGGTACACCGTGATAAGGCTGCTCAGTGGAAAGCTATGTTAGTTGGACTTAGGGGTCCAGTTGGTACATTCCTACTGGGTGACCCTGACTATACTACACCACAGGGTACTGTTAGCTCTTGTACTCTGACTGGTAGTGCTGGTGAAGATACGGTTACTGTTGTTATGACTGGCACACTAAAGGCTGGTGATTACATTCAGCTAGGCTCAGGGGCATCAGCTAAGTTACATCAAGTACTACTAGATCAAGATGGTGATGGTATCTTAGAGATATGGCCTGCACTACGGTCTAATTATACTGATGAGGCTGTTACCTTCAACTCACCAAAGGGTGTATTTAGGTTAGCTACAAATATGACTTCATGGTCAATAAACAATGCGTCAACATACGGCATCTCGTTTGAAGCTGTTGAAGCTGTGATATAAGGATTACACTACTATGGCTGACAAGAAGATTACTCAACTTAATAATATCACTGGCGCTAACCTTGTTGACGCTGATGAGTTTGTCGTTGTTGACATCTCAGCGGATGAGACTAAGGCTATTACACTTGGTGAGCTAAAAGAAGCATTTGATGCTGGCTCAGGCTTTGTCCGTGTAACTGGCGACACTATGACGGGTGACTTAACGGTACCTAATGTTATCACTTCTGGTAACGTAGATGGTCGTGATGTATCAGTGGATGGTACAAAGTTAGACGGTATTGAGGATAATGCTGACGTAACTGATACAACTAATGTAACTGCTTCTGGTGCCTTGATGGACAGTGAGGTAACAAACCTTGCTCAAGTTAAGTCTTTCGATAGTTCTGATTATGCCACATCTGCTCAAGGTACACTAGCGGACAGTGCGGTACAGCCCGAAGATTTAGCTACGGTTGCCACCACTGGGGCTTACAGTGACTTAACAGGTACGCCTACACCCTATGCCAACTCTGATGTAGACAACCACCTTAATGTAGGTACAGCAATTACTGGTGAGTACCTTTCATGGAATGGCGCAGACTATGATTGGGCTACAGTACCAGCGGGTTATTCTGACTCTGATGTAGACACTCACCTTAATGTAAGTACAGCAACATCAGGTCAAGTTTTGTCGTGGACAGGAGTAGACTACGATTGGGTAGATGATGTAGGAGGGGGTGGGTTATTTAAAGGTGACAACGGCACGGTTGGTACAGCCACTGGTGCAGCCGACATCTTCCGCATCAATGAGCAGACCCTCAACACAAACACAACTATTGACGCAGATGAAAACGCAAGTGCAACTGGCCCATTGGCTGTAGCATCAGGTGTTACTCTGACTGTCACAACTGGAGGGAACCTTTCAATAGTATGACTTGGAATATTCCCATAAAGCCTGATGATGCTTGCATACAGTATTTAACTAGCAACTATCGTTACGATGCTCTTACTGGCCTTTTTTATTGGATCAAAGATGGCGGGACAGGTAAGTCAAAGCACTTTTCTGGTGACGCTGTATCTGGCAAGTTCGGCGGCGGATACCTAAAGCTCTTTTCTGGCTCACGTTATCTCAATGCTTCTCATGTTGCTTGGTGGTTTGCACACGGAGAATGGCCTCCGCAAACTGTAGATCATATCAATAGAGACCCGCACGACAATCGCATTGAGAACCTTAGACTTGCTGATGCGTCGGTACAGTCAAACAACCGTAGAGGTTGGAATGCGGAAGGTTTGCCAAAAGGCGTTCAGCGTAGAGGTTCTCGCTTTCGGGCATATAGAAACAAGACACACCTTGGCGTTTTTGATACAGTAGTAGAAGCCAAGCAAGCATATGAGGGCGCACATGTCTGATATTAGAGCAAATACGATAAGTGATGCGGCTGGCACTGGCCCCATCGACTTGTACAAACAGAGTGCTGCGAAGGCTTGGTTTGACCACACCCAAACATCAATCAACCTTAGCTTTAACCTTTCTTCTATTTCGGACGAGGCTACAGGTTTGGTCAGGGGTAACTACACAAGTCAAATGGCTAGCGCCCATAACCCCTTGTACAGTAGCAACATGAACACCCGTTCGGGTGATCCCCAGAACTACTCAAGTGGTTTTGCATCAACCTCAACCTCAACTTTTTACTATATGGAGAGGGAAGCTTCTACTGGTGTGGCCCATGACATGTATAGGATGGGTGGCGGAGTAGGGGGGGACCTAGCATGAGTACATTAAAGGTCACAAACATCCAAGCTACGGGTGAAACAGCTAGTCGTGCAGTGTCAGGCGTTGCGGCGGCTTGGAGCAATCACAACCCTTCTGTTGGATCAATTAGGGACAGTTTTAATATCTCTTCTATAACTGATTTGTCCACAGCCGCAGACACTTTAAGTTTTTCCTCAGCTATGTCGAGTGCAAACTATGGTGTCTCAGGCACAGCCAACGGGTCTACAAGTGGAGTAAATGTGGGCAGGTTTCTTTGCCCATACAATTACAGCACTTCTTCTATTACCGCTGTGACGCAAAGAGCTGACAATAGCGCCGCATCATCCCCATTGGCAAATCTTTCAGTCCACGGAGACCTAGCATGAGTACATTAAGCGTATCAAACATCTCCGATGGCACAGATACCGTCGAGACAGGCTATGTGGTCAATGGGTCTGCGAAGGCTTGGGTTTACGCTACCTCGTCTGCGTCGATATCTTCTAGCATGAACGTCAGTGGTTCGACAGACCACGGCAC
>Ga0208134_1000464_pt1 | contig 26744 bp, 33 predicted proteins | sample VirMetDEL_Mar_31_FD_184515 | JGI IMG/M metagenome (GOLD analysis project Ga0208134, IMG submission 184515) | Aqueous microbial communities from the Delaware River and Bay under freshwater to marine salinity gradient to study organic matter... | ecosystem: Environmental > Aquatic > Marine >...
ACGCTTTTACTGATTCTGTCAATAGATTAAATATGCAAGGTACTATTGGATCACAATATGATACTGGACAAGTAACATCTACATATAACCCTAATGATTTAGCTTCTTTATATCAAGCAGGAAACATAAATAAACAAAATTTTTCTGATGGACTACAAAAGTATATTGATCCATATCAACAAGGTGTTATTGATGTAGCAAAAAGAGAAGCTAGGAGAGACAGCGATATAGCATCAAAACAATTATCTGATGCTGCAATTAAACAAGGCGGTCTTGGTGGATATAGAGATGCTATTGTTCAAGCTGAAAATGAAAGAAATTTAGGACAAAGGCTTTCAGATATACAAATGAAAGGTTCATCTGATGCGTTTAATATAGCGAGAGACTCTTATCTAAAAGATAGGCAACTTGATCTTGGTCAATTTACTGCTGTGCAAACTGCACAACAAACTCAAGATAAGCTCAATCAATCTGCTTACGCAGCAGGAGAAAAAGCTAAATCAGATGCAGCTAAATTAGGTTTAAATGCAGCACAATTAAATCAAGTAGCTAGAGAAGCTTCAGAAAAATTCAGACAAAATGCCTTTAAATTATCTAGTGACTATAACTTAGCTTCTTCAAAAGGACTTATAAGTAGCGGTCAAGCTATACAAGATGCAGCTCTAAAAAGAATTTCTACATTAGAAGGAGTTGGACAGCAAAGACGAGCATTAGGTCAGGCTGGTTTGGATATGGGTTATGAAGATTTCTTGAGACAACAGAACTATGCTAGAGAACAACTAAGTCGTTTTGGTGGCATATTAAGAGGTGTTCCAGTACAGCCAACGCAAATACAAAGTCAGTATCAACAACAACCAGGTTTATTTCAAACTGCTGTAGCAGGTGGTTTAGGTAGTTTAGGTTTAGCGAACGCATTAGGATAAGATTATGAATTTAATTGAAGCAGCCGAAAGTTTAGAAAATGTTCCGTTTGAACAGTTAATAAAAATTTCTCAAGGAAATGCTGATCCTGAGTATCAACATTATCCAAAACTTGTGGCAATTGATGAAGTAAAAAGAAGAACAGCAGACAAAAAATCATATATTGCTCAATTAGCAGCAATGAACCAACCAAAAAAATCAGTATCAGAAAATCTTATAGATGATTACAAGCAACTTGCAAATATAAACCCACAAAACATGATGATTAGTCCTGAAGATTCAGTTGCCAATCCAGAAGAAATAATGATGAATCTACAAAATTCAGTGATGAATAATCAAATGGCTGGTATTCCAAATGAAGTCGGCAGCATGGTAGATGAAAATGTAAATCCTGCAAGTAGTTTACGACAAGATATTGTTATGCCAGAAACAATGCAAATGGCTGCTAGCGGTGGCTTAGTTGGGTATCAAGAAGGTGGAGCTACAGCAGAACGCGGTATTTTTGGAAATATTACAGATTTTATTGGTTACGATGATGTAAAAAGACGCGGAGAAATGACTCAAGCCGAAAGAGATCAAGAAATTAAAGATTATTATGCAAAAAACAAACCTTTTGGAAATTTTAAAATTCCAAGAAATGAAGATGGAACTATAGATAAAAGTGAGCTTGCAACAGATGTTGGTTTAACAGCACTTGGAGCCGCATTGCTAAGAGGACAAGGTCCAAAAATAGTAGGGATTGCAGACAAAATTGGATCAAAAATATCAGGACCTGCAAAAAAATTATACGACAAAGCTACAAAACAATCTTTAACTTTAGAAAGAGATGCAAGTAAACCTCTTGGCGATGCAGCTAAATCTTTAGGTTTAAGTGGTAAAGAAACACAAAAAGTATTAACAAAAAAATTCTCACCAAGTAAACTAACAGGTATAGGTGGTACAGGTATTATTGGTGGTGCAACTCTCCAAGAACTTCTTGAATCGCCTGAATCTCCTCCTGCTCCTCCTGCTCCTCCTGCTGTTACTGTTACTGATGATCCTGTCAATTTACCTACGGCAGACACTGAAGAAAAAGGTCTTCTAGGTATAAGCAAAGAACAAGGTTTAAACTTAACAAAACTAGCTGCTCTTGTTGGTGGCTCTAGTAATATGAAAGAATTCTTTACAGGGTTAGGTGGTTTAGCTGAAAGTATAGAAGAAAAAGAAAGTACATCAGGTTTATCTGAAGCACAAAAAGGTTATTATTTAGCGCAAACAGAGAAGTTAGGTGCTGAAACTAAGTTATTGCCTCTTACAAATTTAAGAAAAGATTTTGCTGAAATTGTGGATTTGTATAAAGCACTTCAAGAAGAAGGTTCCGAACAATCTGTAAAACAAGCAGCAGCATTATTACCAACAATTCAGTCTTATAGAGATGAATTAGCAAAAGCTCAAGGTTTTTCTTCAACAGATGCTGAATCAAATATAAAAACAAATCTTGAAAAATCTGGTATAACTGTCTCCTAAAGGATAAATAATGGCTCAATATCAATTAGAAAATGGTCAAACTCTGAATGTTCCAGATGATTTAGACCCTACTAAAAGAGCGCAAATAGCAGAAGATGTTAAGTCTGTTTATGGTATTGATATAAATGAGGTCAGTGTTCTTGATCGTATTTTAGATGCACCTAAGTCTATAGCCAGAGGCGCATTAAGTTTAGCAACAGATGTTCCTTTAGGTTTAGCTGGTTTAGTTGACATTGGTGATGACAGTAAAGTTGTCAAAGGACTACAAGGTTTTCAAGATTTTCTTAGAACAGACTCTAGTTTAGCTTCTGACCCAGCACTACGAGATAAATATACAACTAAACTTGCAGAAGGTATAGGTTCATTTGGACCTTTTTTAGGTGCTGGTTTAGCTGGAAGGGCTTTAGCTAAAAGAGGCATTGTTAGCAAAACAGCAGGGGATTATGGCATACCAGCAGCATTAGCTATTCCTAGTGGTATGGCTGGACAAGTTGATAGATTACAAATGGCTAGAGATATGGGCGAAGAAGTTGGTCCAATATCTGAAACATTTGCTACTCTTACTGGTGGTGTTATAGGTATTACTGAAATTTTACCTATTATAAACATACTTAAAAAAGTTCCTAAAGTTAGAGACAAAGGAGAAAGCGATTACGTTGTAAGTAAACTTAAATCTGCTGTTCAATCAGGAGCATTTGAAGGTGGTCAAGAAGTTACTGCTAGTCTTTTACAAGACTTAACTGCCAGAGGTTTGTATAGCGATGAATTGCCGATAGGCGAAAGTATGTTTGACGAGTTTACTATAGGCGCAATCATAGGTGGTGGTGCTGACTTACTATTTAGTAGTTTAGGTAATAAACGAAGTATTGGTAATGAATATATTAAAGACAGAGAAAATAAAGCCAGAGATAATATAAATTCTTTAATTAACGATGAAAAATTTTTAAGAGCATCAGCACAAGGCAATGTTCCTGAGATAACAGAAGAAACATCAGAAATAAAACCTAATATACCTGTACCTGGCATAACAGGAGAAGCTCCAGATTTAGATATAATTCAACTTTCTAATGGCACTTTTGCAGTTGTTGATCAATTAAAAACAATTGATCCTGTTATTGCAGAAACACCTAATGAAATAGAAGCTATAAAACTTAAAGATAATTTATTAAATCAGTTTGAAAGAAATAAAATAAACTCTAGGCTAAATAACGATTTATATAGTATGGGCTACAATGAAAGCTCAACAGCTTATGAAATAGGTTCAATTGTTACCGACCCTAATAGCACCGAAGTTGATATATCTTCTATTTTAAATGCAGATTCAAGATTAGCTGATCCTGTTACAAAGAAAAAAATTACGACAAAAAATATAAAACTAGATTCAGAAGATTTAAAACTCTGGGTTGAAGAAAATTATGGAGTGCCATACAAAAAATCCTATAGTATGGAAGAAGCAAAAAAACTATTAAAAGAAAAAGATTTTAATAGTCTTACTTCTGCATTTGCAGAAAATATATTTTCAAGTAATCAAAAATCAAAAAAAATAAAATCTATTAAAGACGGAAAAGAAGAAATAGATGTTTCTTTTCAAGCTTTAAGAGATTTATTTGCATCTAAAAATATAGACACTAATAGGTTTTCCATTTACCCATACTCAAAGCCTTTGACTCAAAATAACTTTTCTAGCTTTTTTAAAAAAGTTACTGGAGAAGGTAACTTCTACTTAATGAATCAAGGTCAACTAGAATTATTGTTTGCTAGGGTAGATTCATTACCTTCTTTTAATACTCTTACTCCATTACCTGACTTTAGTAAAAGAGAATATACAGCACAAGATATGGCAGACTTTGTAGCAACTGTTGAAACAGCAGAGTTTAATTTTGAAGATATTGTAAAATATTTAGAAAGTAGAATTGATTTTGAAAGCGGAAATATTAATTCTGATAGCACTAGAGAAGCATTAAAATTTGAAAATGATTTACTAAACAGTGGCAGAGCAGAAGACTTAAACAAAAAAGTACCATTAACTGATTTTGACATTTATAAAATTAAAGAAAATTTTGAATACGATATTGCTCGCAGAGCAGAAGGATTTAATGAAACACCTGAAGAATTTGAAGCTAGACTTATAGCAGAAAATAAACCTAAAGAATTAATTGACCAGTTAGTAGAAAAAGAACGAGAAAAACAAAGTAGATTTACAGCACCTGTAAAAGTAGAGCCACCATCAATAAACTTTCCTGAAGCAATAGAAGAAGGAAGAACCAATAAGTTTGCTACAGAACTAAAGAAAACATTAAACAAAGTAGGTTTAAAAGAAACAGGTGTTATTGTTAGCAATGATATTTTATCTTCAGAAAATTTAATTGCTGGAAAAGAAAAAATATTTTTTGATCCTGTTGAAACCAGAAGAAATAAAACTGAATCATCGTATGATGAAAATACTGATACTATTTTTATCTCCTTAAATGCGGTTAATCCTGATGGAACAGCTACAGATATAGAAATACAAAATAAATTAAACAGCATTATAGATGCACAAGTTATTCATGCGTTTCGTGCTAAAGATTTAATTAATGAGAAAGAATATAACTTTTTAAGAAAAGAAATTAGAAGAAGAAAAGTTCCTGTAGGTTTTGATGAAAAATCTAAAGGCAAAACTTTTTACGAAAGAAGTAAAAATATTAATGAATCTAAATTAACAGACCTACAAAAAGCTAGGGGTGTTGATTTTATAGATGAATTTTATGTAGAAAGTGCTATAGCAGATTTATATAAGGCTAAAGATATTAAACCTGATATACCACCAAAAGCTACTGGTATATTTAATAAGTTTTCTAACTTTTTTAAAAAAGTAGGAATAGCCATGAGAGCTTCTGGCTATAAAAAATCATCAGAAATATTTAATGATATAGAAGCTGGTAAAATTGGCAGTAGAGTTAGAGGTGAAACTAGAACTTTAAGAGAGTTAGATAAATTATCAATAAGATCAGAAACTGATTCTATATTTGAAGTAGAAGATAGACCTGAAATAGTGCCTTCAGAAATTTTAGAAGATGATAAAAAAGGAACTACATTTTTTCCAGCAATTGAAGATTTTCCTGTAACAACAAATATTAATGTTGGTGATGTAAAAAATAAACCAATTAAAGGTGTTATTTTAAATATTAAAGATAAGGGGGTTTTAAAACCAGCTGTTGTACAAAATCCATCTAAAAGATATAACGTATATGAAAGAACAGTAGCTGAAGAACAAATAGAAAAAGAATTTATTTTAGATGGAATAGAAGGTAAAACTTCAATAGGTGTTATGGAATGGTTTGTAAAAAATTCCCCATCTACTGATTATAAATATATTGCTCAATCTGTATTAAAACAACTTAAAAGACAAAAAGCTTTAGGCTTTGATACTGAAATTTTCATTACTGACCCATCTTTTTTAGCACAAAAATCTAATGACGATACAATTAGATATGTAATTACAAACATGACTGGTGAATATAGTGGTGTAGCAGGTTATAGTCATGATCCATATGTGTACGATGATAAAAAAGTAAAAAAACACGTTGTTATAAATAGTAATGGCGGTTTAAATTTTAATACAATATTACATGAGTTTGTTCATGCTGCAACTACACTATCTTTAAAATTATCAGACCCTATAAGACTTTCTAGTGCAAAACGCAGACGCAGAGCTGATCCTTTGAGTAAATTTAATTTAGGAACAGATTATTCTACACAAAATTACAAAAATTTAGAAAAAATAAGAAAACTTCTTAGATCAGAAGTAAATCGATTGAAGACAATCGACCCATATATGGGTACAAATTCTGGTGAAAGTAAAATAGGAAATGCTAGATATGGAACAAAAAATGTTTTTGAACTTTTGTCTGTAGGTCTGACTGATCCGAAATTTCAAGACTTTATGGAAAGTATTGAGTATAAAAAAACAAACGTATGGGATGCTTTTGTTAATGAAATAAGAAAAATATTAGGATTAGAAGCAAAAAGAGGAACAGTTTTATCTGCATTTTTAAAAGAATCAAGTTTAGCTTTAAAACCAGATTCTGAAGCTAATAAAGCAATTTCAGAATACAAAAAACAAAAAGCTGTTCGTGAAGGTTTTGAATTAGATGCGGATTTTTCTTCTTTAACAAGTCCTGTTATAGAATCTAGCCCTCCTGTAGAAACTAGAGATGAATCATCAGGCATGGCAAATGATTTTGTTGATATGACTAGAGGTCCAAGAGCTAGCAACTTGTTAGAAAATGTAGATGGAGATAGTTTTTCTCCTAATGATATATACAGAAATCCTAGATTCTATATGGAATCTCAAAGAGGTGAACCAATCTTTAAAGAAATTATAGCTTTTATGGAAAAGCTTAAACAAATTAAAGATAATCCTAATGCAACTATAACTATGTACAGAGCATCACCTACAGATGATTTGCGTGCAGGAGATTTCATAACACCTTCTAAAACAGAAGCACAAAATTATGTAAATAACTCGCAAATAACTAGACAAGAAATAAGAAATGCAGAGCGAGACAGAAGAAGACAAGAACAAATAAATAAAGAAGGTGCTATAAGTTTAGAAAAAGAAAAACTTTATAACACGATGGATAGTATTTTTGATCTTGGTGAAATAGCTGAACCATCTGTATCTAAATTATATACTTATCAGTTAAAAGCAGGAGATGTTCGTTGGGATGGTAATTCATTAGAAAGATGGGGTTACTTTCCATCTAATGTTGTAAAGCTTAATGTATTTGAAGATAGCTCTCGTTCTCCAAATCCTTCACCATCATTAATTGATGCTGTAGAAAAAGCTGAAGAACTTGTTAAAAAAACTCCTATAGGTCAGATACCCCCATACAATATAAAAGCTTCTGATGTGGCATTAAAAGCCGCACAAGACTATGCAGTAGACCCATCACCAGCAATAGAAACATCTTTGCCAAAAAATAAAAATAAACAAGTGCCTGAAGAATACAAAGAACAAGCTAAACAAGAAGGCTATCAACCTACAGCAATGACATTTGGCGAACGCATTATAAAATTTACTGCTGATCCTGTAACAAATATTAAAAGCAGTTTCAATAGATTAAGAACAGAAATAATTGATAAGTATGATGATATAGACAAAGCTATAACAAAAGGATCAGAAACAAACGAAGAAGTAAGATTATTAAATAATGCAATAACAACATCTTCTATAGCTGCAATAAGATTGGCAGATAAGGCTAGGGGTGTATTTGCTCAAATGCTTACAAGAGGTACTCCTGCCAGTCAAATAGAAGGTCAAGAATCTTCAACCTTTGTTAAAGAGTTTGAGTTTTCTGCCGAACATAATAAATTTATAAAAAATAGTGATATAGGAAAAGGTGGACTATTACAATTTACTGCACCTCTTTATGAAAATCCTTTAGTAGATTTAGAATATATATTTGCTAAATATGCGATAGTTAATAGAGTATCCAAGTTAAAAAACGGAGTTGTAATTCCAATTTCTTTACGAGATGCTGCAAAAAATGCAGAAGAAAAAGCTAATATAAAAGCTAATTATCCACAAGTAGTTGAAGTATATGAAAACTATCAAAAATGGAATAATGAATTAGTAAAATTTGCAAGAAACAAAGGTTTGTTAAGCGAAGGACAAGCTGAACAATGGATAGACCATTCATCTTATTATCCATTCTATAAAGAAATGATAGATGATGAAGGTAGATCAGCACCTTCTATTGGTGGTGGAATGTTGCCAGGTAATCCCTTATCCATAAAAATGGAAGGTTCAGAAAAAATTCCTAATGTTCCTCCACTTGAAGCTATAGCTAGAAACTCTTTATCTATTCTCACTGCATCTATGAAAAATGATGGTTTATCTAAGTTAGTTAGAGATATGCAGTTAATGGATATGGCAAGACCAAAAAATCCTAAGACTAAACCAAACGCTATGACAGTATTTGTTTTTGAAGATGGCGAAAAAAAAATATATCAAATAGATGACAGAGAAATATTTGAAGCTGTAAGATCAGTTGGTGGAGTCAAGGTAGATGCTTTAACTAAAGCTTTTTCAATGCCTGCTGGTTTTTTAAGAGACATGATCACAAGAGACCCTGGTTTTATTGTTGTAAACATACTTAGAGATACTCTGTCTTCTGCTGTTACTTCAGGAGCTAAACTAGGTATAGGTGGAGATACTTTTACACCTATTGTAGATTCAGTAGCAAATATGTTTAAAGATATGACAGACTTAGAAAAGTTTGGAATAGTAGGTGGATATGATTTTGCTAACGATGAAGGTGATATTGTTAGATATATGTCAAGAGCTAGAAGACAGCAAGGACTTACGCCTGGTAATGGAATTAGCCTAGAAAATGCTTTCTTTAAACTATGGGATGGTCTTGGTGGACTAACAACTAAATCTGATGGAGCAACTCGTTTAGCAGTCTACAATTCTGTTTATAGCGACCTAAAAAAACAAGGAGCATCAGAAGCTGAAGCTCAGTCAGCCGCGGCTTATCAAGGATTAGAAATTATTAACTTTGGTCGTAGAGGAAGCTCACAATTTTTTGGAATGATTACTGCGGCAATACCATTTTTAAACGCAAGAATACAAGGTCTTGATATTCTTTATAGAACTTCAAGGGGTCGATATTCTGCAACAGAAAAATTGCAATCAGGAGAATCTGCACAAGACCTTAAAAAAAGAATAACAAGAACAGCACTTCTTAGAGGCTTATCTTTAATGGGTATTACTTTGTTGTATTATTTAATGGTGAGTGATACTGAAGATTACAAAGGCGCGCCAAGAGAAGTAAGAGATGACAATTGGTTAATACCTACACCTTTTGATTATACTCTCAAAATACCTATACCTTTTGAAATAGGAGCTGTATTTAAAGCAATTCCTGAAAGAATGTTTGATTTAGCGGCAGGGCAAATAAAAGAAGATGGCTCTGTAGAAAAAGATACAACTGCATCTATAGCAAGGCAAATACAAACAGCAACTAATATTCCGTTTTTAATGGGTGATATAAGCATACAAGCTATAAAGCCTTTCTTTGAAGCTGTTACTAATAGAAACTCTTTTACAGGTACAGAAATTGTTCCTTATTATAAACAAAAAGGACAAGCAGGATTACAATCAAACCCACAAACTAACGAAGTGGCTAGACTTATAGGTGAGCTTTTTAATATATCACCTATGAAGATAGAATATGTTATGAAAGGATATACAGGTACTCTTGGCGGTTATGCTTTAGCGGTAGCTGATTCAATTGCTAGAACTGCAACAGGTAGCCCCTATATTCCAAACAACATTGTTAGTAATCCTACTAATTTTACAAGACTACCTTTTGTTAATAGACTTATTATGGATACTAAAAAGATGAAAGGACTGCAACAAGGCTTTTATGAGTTGCGTCAAGAAGTTGATAAAGTAACTCAAACACTAAACAGTCTTAGAAAACAAGGTAGATTTGACGAACTAGCTGCATATAGAGAAAACTATCAAGGTGTTTCAAATGTTAAATCTCAAGTCAGAGCCTTAGAAAAATATATGGCTAATTTTAGAAAAAGGCGAGATGCCATAATGAAAAGACAAGACATATCTATTATTGTTAAATCAGACCTAATAAGAGATTTAGAAATAAATAGAAATAAAAGACTATCAATTGTTCCTGCACTAAGAGCAAAGGCTAATGTACCTATTCTCCAAGGTGGACTGTAGATCATCCATCATCTTTTCTTCTTTCAGTTGTTTTAATCTAAAGAAGTCTTTGTGTTCTGGATAATGAGCATGGAATAATCTGGCATAAAAACAAATATAGTCGTTGCTGATTTTAAACTCACCACCTTCTGTTTCTATTTCGCTATGCCATCTAATACGATTTATGATTGCCCAATGAGAATAATTTTTCCTACCTGCTTTAATAGCTTCCAATGTGTATTCTTCAAACTTATACCACACTTGAGGATTTGCTTTGTGCCACTCCCACCAAGACTCCTTCCTTTCTTTTAAATCCTTTTGCAACTGCTCCATTAAGAATTCCATGCTACACCTCTGTATGTATTATTTTATATACTGGTAAATAATATTTTTTAGCTTCTGGTTTTGCAGCTCGTAATTTCTAGTTCGCATCTAAAATCTTCTTTATCAACTCCACCGAAAACATAAGTTACATCTACAACTTGTTTAAAGCTATCGTCTTTAATGATTCCTGATTTTACCAAAGCGTCACAAGCAAACTTGTCTATCACTGAACAAGGGTTGCTTATATCTAATCTTCTGTTGCTCTTTGCATAGTATGTGTAAACCAAAGAAACAGGCTCAGAAAAACTATCTAATCCTTTTAAATCATATAACAAGTTATCTGTGTAACACTTCTTTGCACTAGACAATATTCTGTAGTGAGCATTACGATAGTTATTTAAGTTTAAAATAAATTTTTTATTTTTTGAGTAGTAAACTTCTAACGGAAGAATAATTTTCAAATTACTTTCCTTGTTGTTTTTTTTGTTTAGGTTGCCTTGGTAGACCATACAATTTCATCATCCAAAGATCAGTAATTTTACTAGCTTGCCAAACTAAAGTAGGATGATATGGATATTCTAAAATTAACAAAGGGGTATTGAGCTTGTAGACTGTTCGGTTGTCATTTTTTTTTGGCATATAGTTATTACCAATTTTATTAAAAAGGTAGATTTTCATAATCATTAACAGAGTGTTCTTTCATTAAAATTCAAAACCTATGTTGTCTAATCTTTTATTACAATCTTTTGTGTACTCTTGATTAATCTCACTTCCGATAAATTTTCTTTTTAATTTTTTGCAAACAACTGCTGTAGTTCCTGTACCCATAAAAGGATCATAAACAATATTACCTTCTTTAGAAAAGTTTTGTAAAACTTTTGCTACTAATTCTTCTGGAAAAACAGCTCCATGAGTTTTGTTATTTTTATCAAGATAGCGAGTAGATATTTTCCATATGTCGTTCAAGCTACCTCTTTCAAATGTAGCATCTTTAAACTGCCTGCTTATTGCATTGTCATTTTCAAAAACTAATAATAATTCTGACTGTCTATTTAACACCTGTTCTTGCATAGCTGGTTGTGCAACACTTTTATCCCAAACAATAATATCTTTTAATTGATCAGAAAACTCTCCTATCATTTTAAAAACAGACCTCTTACTACCTGTTACTATCTGTATGTTATAAAAAATTAAACTGCTTACTCTTAATAGTTCTTTTAAAACATTTGAATGAAACTCGTAGTATTCTTCTATTGGCATATTATCACTAAACCCTTCGTACTTAGTGCTAAGTTCTTTGACTATCTGTCTTGAACAATACTTGCCATTTCTAATTCTTAGATTCATATTGTATGGAGGGGAGGTAACTACCAAGTCAACAGAGTTATCATTCATACGACTCATTGTATCTAAGCAACTTTCGTTGTGTATTTCGTTAATCATCTGTATCCCTTGAAATATATATGACCAGTAAATATTATTTTTAGCAGCCAGGCGCGCAGCGTAATTTTCAAAAAGGTAAATCGTCATAGTCATGAGTGTGCAATAATCTGTTTACTTCTTGTAACAATTCTTCTTCAGTTCCATACGCTTTCTCAAATCTAGCTTTGTACGGATGCCTACTTATAGGTTCTACTGCACTACCCATACGATGATGTTCATAGCACAACGGGAGCGTTTTATAGTGTGCATTAGGTTTAGTTTTCCCCTGAATGTGATGTATCTCAGCAGGATTAAAGAATTTGTTTTGATTTTTGCAGACAATACAGCCTATCTGGGATACGCGATCCATGTGCTTCAATTCTGCTTTATTCGGAGTTTTACCTTTCATGACTGCTCTTTAACTACTTGTTTTATTTCCTGATCAGACAGGCTTTTTATGCAAGATGCAATTAAAATTAATGCTAATTTTTTTCTTTTGTCTTCAGAAAAACTAAGCAATTTTTTTAAAAAAGTTTCAGTAATATTACGCTCCATATCTAGCTTGCTCTTTTCTTAAATTAACTTGCTCAGTTCTCCATTGTTCAAACCCGATTTCTGTAGCCTTGAGTTCTAGTTTTAGTGCCACTAATCCACTCTTGTAACTAGCAATCTTAATTCTTGAATCAAATAATTCTTTTTTACTTTCAGCGTAAGTGTTCTGGGCTGAGTCTGTTTTTATGCCATCAACCAAAGCCTCTAATTTCAACATTGCTAAAAGTTTTTTATGTTCTGCTTCAAACTTATAGACTTCGTACTCACATTTTTCAATCAGCGGTGCTAGTTCTCTTATCTTTTGCATCCAATTTTCTGTCTCTATCATCAGATTCTACCTCTCTTGGTTTTCCAAAAATTCTATCCCACTCGCTATCAAACTTTTCTTTATCGAAAGGTCTTTGTCTAGTGCCTTTCCTGCCACGATAATTGCTCATAAATATCCCTTTAATCTTCAAATGGGTCGCAAGGTTCTTCTATTTCTTCTTCCCAAAGTTCTTCTAACTTATCGTCAGTTTGACGCTCCATTCTCAAAATACATTTATCAATGTGTGAAATCCAAATCTCTCCGAGCTGTGCCAAGAGTTGATTTCTATTAGAGCCACCACCTTGATTATATAAAGACATAACTAGCAATTTAAAATGATCATGCTGTTCCTTATCAGATACGGAATTGTTATCGGGCAATTCCTCCATATAAGTGAAATCACTGTAGTCTCCGTAAGGATATTCAAACATATCTTCAAGCACTAACTTGATAGCTTTTTTTTGATTATCTTCAAAAAAATCAGCTTTTTCTATGTTTACAAAACCCTCTGGTGGTTCTGAGTCAATATCTTTCATGCTATCTCCTCTTAAAAAGGCAACTTCTTGCTAGGATCAAAGTAGATGCGTCTGGGTTTATTGTTAAGATAACGAAGGTTTTTGTCTTCCTTTTCTGGAAGAATATTTCTTATCTGTTCATCTAATTCATATATAAAATCTTTGAAGGCAGATACAGGGAGTTCTCTGTTATGTTCATTTATGATCTCTAACTGGTAAATAAAATTTTCCATTGTAAATTCTAGTTCTTTTATATTATTAATATAAGAATGCCTTTCGGCATCCTTATTAAGTTTTTTTCTTGACTCATCAGCCATTTGTTTTGCTTTAAAAAGGGATGTCGTCATCACTTAACTCCTCTGCTTGTTTAACAGGTGCAGGTGCAGGTGCAGGTGCAGACTTGGTTTCATTTTGGGGTTGTGGAATATCAAGCCTACTATACTTGTATTCATTACCATTCTTAGATACACGATCCCAAAGAGCAATCCGCATTTCTGCTTCTTCTCCTGACTTAATTTTCTCAACTAAGGCTTTCAAAAGTGTTTTATCTAAAGCCACTTTACCTGTCCAATCTGGTTGCTTATCTGAATTTTTATAATTATTCACATAAATTGCGCCATCACTTTGTACTCGATCTTCCATTTTATATCTCCTAGTAAGTTATTTTTCAGTTATGTTATTAATAAATTCTTTAATATGATCGTCTAACAATTTTTTATGTTCTGGAAACTGATCTTTTAGAACACCAATATGATTAGAGTTCTCTTTATAAAACCCTACTATCTCCTCTCTTGTTTTATACATACTGCCATCAATTAATTTGATACACCCATCTACAAAATTTCCTGCCCATTCTTTATCGAAAGTAAGTTCAGTCTTTTCTTCTGGGGTTTCTTTTTTTACAGGTGCAGATTTAGCAGGAACCTTCTTTCCTTTAGGTTGTTTATCTTTAGCTTCATCAGGCAAAGTATCGTCAGCCATACAAGTAAAAACTGATATGCCTAACCCAAACATAGCCATGTTTTTAACTAAACATCGCATTGAGTTATCAGATACTTGTCTTGCGTGGGGATTAACAACAGGATTATTCTTGTAATCCATCACTGGTAAACGCATTTCCCGCGATAAACTATCAATCGTAATTCTGGTAACTACTTCTGTAGTTCCGTCAGGTAATGTCCGATATGGCAAACTGCCACTTGTTATGTCATCAGAATTACTAAAGTTCACAAATTCATACTGTGCCTGTGGATAGTTATCCATCAGCAAAGTCCAAGCTCGACTCCAAGAGAGATATGTAAGATTCATCTTTTCTTCTGTATGCTTTGACACATCTACAGCCTTTAGAGTCTTCCAAACTTCTCCATAAGTTAATTCTTTATCACTCATTTTTCTTCCTCCAATTGTTTATATTGACTACAAAAATTAGCTACTTCACAATAATCTTTACAACGGATAGGTTCACCTTTTAAAAATTCAACAGTTAAACTATCTTGATCCTTGTGTTTCGCAATAAAATCATCTGCTAAATCCTGAGAATCCAAGACCCTAACAGCAGACTTCCTACCTTTTTTTATAACCCTATAAGAGTCATTTCTTTTCCAAGTTTCAGCATCAGTACAAAGAGGCAGTTCACCATTAACCAAAAATTCAGCTTCAGCGTCTTGATGTAAACTAACTCTGTCTTGTACAAACTGCTCTTGTTCTTCATCGCTCCACTTTCTGATTGGTATGACTGAAACAGGGGCTTTGGGATAATCTCCACCACTTCTTAAAGACTGATTTTTTGACCAATCCCTGTTGATTGTAATTATCTCTAACTGGTTAATAATATTTTTAGAATCATTCTGTCTGTGCAACCAATCGTAACAGTTGAGTTGTTGTTCCCATTCGGGTTTGCCATTGTTAATAGCAGACATAACTGACCAAGCAGAAGTTACTTTATAGTCTTTGAGAGTTTTTTCTTTGATTGATATTGAGTCTGTCTGACCTGATATAGTCCACCCATTAATCAAAGCATAGTTTCTACGCTCCGTAATGGTGTCATTTGACCCTTCATTTGCTCTTTCTAATATAGCGTGTACTGATTGACCTAAAAGCTTCCAAACTTCATCAGATACATCTGTAGAGATTTGATCAATACATTCTTCTCTTAGGATTCTCAATCGAGGTGGTTGCAATAAACCTGTTACTGATATTGTACTATTGCCTTTTGAATAGCTGTCATTAGAAACAGCCCTAATTATTTCTTTTGGCAAGTTATGTACATTAGTATGTTTCATTATAGTTTCCAAACTCCAACACCATCATCAACCATTCTTACTGTAAAATTAGTATTAGGATTATCGTGCTTGAATCGTAAAACAAAGTTTCTAATTATTTTTACTTCTGCATGAATCTTAGTTTTTGGTAATTCTATTAGAATAGAATCTCCTGACTTCATGGTTTCCAATGGTAAATCATACTTTCTGGGTTTTCCTGTCGAGGCTGGCATGGGAATACCCTCTTTAATCTCGAACCGCATCGTGTATTCTCCTTCATATATTGTGATTTAATGATGTACACCAACAGTCTACATGATGTCCATTTCAAGTGCAAATGCAGATTTTAATCTTGCAAATATAATTGTTGTAAAGTAGAGTTGTCTAATGACTAAGTTTAAAGCACAAAAAAGACTTGATTACGCTGTTATCAAACAGGCTATAAGGGATTGTTCTAGTAAGAATGAGTTGCTAGTAAGTGATAGTTTGGAATGGTTTAACAGCGATGAATTTAAAATTATCTGTGAAAGAAATAATATTTTGCCTGATAAAGTTATTGGATCAGTAAGAGAAATGTTGGAATATCCGATTATTACAAGAAAGAAATTTGCAATTGAGATTGCAAAATTATTAAACGATAGTATTACTTAGTAAGTATATATACCTACTAAGTTTTTTTTTCAGTAAGTGTTTACAAGTAGTAAGTCAAAACCATTTTAAAACAATATAGGGGGAATTTTATGTTGAGTCAAGAAAAAAACTTAATCAAAGACCATGTTCATACAAACTCAAAAACCAATCATATGTCAGAAGGACAATATAAAATCAGTTGTTCTGTATGCCAAGACCAAAGAAAAAACAAATTAGATACACCACTATCTGTCAATATAAATAACGAATCAATCATATATCATTGCCACCATTGTGGTATTAATGGAGCAATCAGTCGTTCTCAAGGAATAAAAATGAATAGAATACCCTCGCCAACAAAACAACAACCTAAAAAAATTATAAAGTTCCCAACACCCGACAAGGGTGAGGCACAAAAATGGTTAGAACAAAGAGGTATAAGCATTGTAACAGCGGAGAAAAGCGGATGTATTCTTGGCACAAAAAATAATAAACCAGTAATAGGTTTTCCATTTACCGAAAACAACGAAACAGTTGCAGTAAAATATCGTACAGCTAGTAGTAAAAAAGAGTTCTGGTGGGAAAACAATGCGACTCGTTTATGGGGTGGAAGAATTATAGATAAAAGTCTACCCACAATGGCTGATACAATTGTTATCACCGAAGGTGAAATAGATACTCTAAGTATTACTGAGGCATTTCAGGGATTACAGAATGTTATTGTTTACTCAGTACCAAATGGCGCACCCAATAAAGTTACAGAAAATTTAAAAGTTGATCCAAAAGAAGATGGTCGTTTCAAATATATATGGGAAGACAGGAATATCTTTGACAAGGTTACACGAATAATTTTGGCAGTTGATGTAGATGCCAACGGAAAAATTTTAGCGGATGAATTGTCAAGAAGGCTAGATAAAGCTAGGTGCTACAATGTAGATTGGGGCGAGGGATTTAAAGACGCTAACGAATTATTAGTTGCAAGAGGCTCAGAGGCAGTTCGCCAAAGCATTTTATCTGCAACACCCGTACCTCTGCACGGTTTACACAATATAGACTACTACTCAGATGACTTTCAAAAGCTATATGAGAGGGGAAAACCACAAGGGGTTTCTACAGGATATGATTCTGTTGACCAGTTATTTAATTTACAAACAGGTAATTTATGTGTAGTTACAGGATATCCTGGAGATGGAAAATCTGCGTTTATTGATCAAATATTAATCAATGTCGCTAAGAATTACGGATGGAAAGCTAATATATGTAGTTTTGAAAAACCCCCTACCTATCATGCAATTCAGTTAGCACAATGCTATATCGGGAAGCCGTTTTTTGAAGGTAACAATCAGAGAATGTCGCAAGACGAAAAAGATATATCGCAACAATTTATATCCGAACATTTTTTATTCCAAGATTACCAAGATGGCGGAAGCCCTACAATAGAAGCAATTTTAAGTCGATCAGCACAAGCGGTAATGAGATACGGATGCAAAATTTTGGTAATTGATCCCTATAATTTTATAGAAAGTAATCATAAAGGTTTAGAAACTGATGCAATTTCTGCAATGCTTACTAAGGTTCAGTTGCATTGTAAAAAATATGATGTCTTATGTTTCTTTATAGCTCACCCAAACAAACCACAAATGCGAGATGGTAAGAAAAATCTGGTTACAGGAGTTGATATTTCTGGGAGTATGGCATTTTTCTCGAAGTCAGATATGGGGTTGACAGTTTATAGAGGCGAGGATAGTGTTGGAGTTCACTGTTGGAAACAGCGTTGGACTTGGATGGGAAAAACAGGAAATTGTAAATTAACTTTTAACCCATTGAACAATCGCTACGCAGAAGCAGAGAAAGTGGAGGACAATTATGACTGGGAATTTTAAAGTGTTCCTTCAATTTAATGAAGGTTTGTTGGTAGCAGATGGATTCGATGATGCAATCATCGGCACAGCTTATGTTAATAGCAATCAAGTTGTCGTATATAGTTCTGAACAATGTGTAAAAATTCTAATTGACCGAGATAATATGCAGGAAGAAGAAGCCAAAGAATACTTTGAATTTAATGTTGAAGGTTCATATATGGGAGAAAAAACACCTGTATTTGTATGGGAAAACAGTTGTATATTATGAAGCTGAATGACATTGGTTCAAAAGGATTGCACGATAAACACGCAGTTAAAATTACTGTCGATGAAGGTGGAGTTGGTCGAGCAATAGTTACCGACCAACATTTGATAGACAGAATGTTGACAAAAAAACAGTTATTACCAAGACAACACCTAGCTTGCAATAAATATCTATCAGTCATATCAAGATCAGGTGCTTTCGTTTCTTCTCCTGATTTACAAAAAATATTATTTACCAGTAAATATCACAATCACCAATCCAAGAGTGTAGTTCTTCTTGAGCCACAGAGAATAATCATAAAGATATGCGGTTCTGAATATGAAGAAATTTTTTGGAATCTAATGACTCTTAATCCCAAGACTGTGAACAACATGGAGAATAAGATTATGAAGGAATGTGCTGAAGCCCTGCTAACTCACTTCTATGTCAGTCAACAGACCCCAGTTTTTTTGTTTCAACAAGCCCTTTCAGACCGCTAGAGTCTATTTTTTTTTCTTCTGGTATGTTGATATTTTTTTGTTTTGATTCATTATGAATCATATGAATAATTTGTTTATTCAAAGACCTAGATTCAAACTTTGCCAAAGCGTGAGCTAACTTGTAAGTTTCTTCTGAACATCTAATGAATAGATTTTTTGCTATCGTCATTGATAAGTTCTCCAATTTCTTTTTCTGTAAGTTCTATATCTGTTTCGTAAAAAATTTCAGGAGAATCTTCTACTTCTGCTACAGCTATAGACTCTCTGCCAAGTTGATAAAATCTGTTTTCTTTCAGTTGATGGATAGCACTTTCAAATAAATAATCATTAGCTTTAATCAACGGATCGTCTAACAAACTAATAGCAAATGTTATTGCGTCTAACTCTTTTTTAAACAACCAACACTTATGAACCCAATTCGCAGTAGACTTTCGACTAACTAAGCTAGTTGGTTCTGGTATCTTTACAGAGAAAGTATGTCTGATTACAGCGTACATATCGTTTATCCATTTGTAATAACAATATATACATTATAAGCATAATGATAGCAAAAAGAAATACATCATCGACTAACTTGATATATTACTATTACTACTACTATTAAGAGAATTCTTTGAATAAAAAAAGAGGGGTAAGCTAAACTTAAAAAAACTTACCCCTCTGACTTAGGAGGTCGCCAAAATGAATAGTTTTGACTCAATTATAATAACACGCTGATTGCACAATGCAAGTTAAAAATACTACATATAGTGTTATTATTTAATTTATTTACACAACGGCACAAGATGTAGTGTTTGCTGGTATATGAAAAATATTTTTTATTTACCAGTTTTTTAAATTTCCTAGTTGCCATTAATTATTAAAAGTGGGTATTTTTTGGGTATACAATCACAAGGGCATATGTCATAAAGTCGCTTAAATCGAATTCTGTGGCTTCGTTTTTTGATGTATTTCTAGTTATTACCTCAAACAGATACAAATTTATGTCATCAGAAATATTGGTGGGAAAAATTTTTATATCTAAAATATTTTATTGAAAGCACATGAACTGTTCTTTCAGCTCAATCAAAAAATATTATTTACTGGTAATTAATAAATTGGCTCTCCTTTCAAAAATAAATCCCACCCAAAAAAAAGAGTGCCGAAGCACTCTTACTTATAATATATCTTAACAGAAATTAATCGTATTCACTCTCCTCAATGTCTAGTCCATATTCATGTAGTAGGTCGTCAGCCTCCACATCGATTGACGGGTCGCCCTCTTTAATGAATGCCTTTGCGTGGTCTTCACTATCGAACAATTTGATCGAGCCATCATCCTCGCAAATAAACTCTTTGCCATTTATTGATATGTCATTAATGTATCTGTATATCCTGTGCTTTGTTGCTACTTGTTCTTCACTCATCTTCACTCTCCTCAAATTCTTCTGTTATAAAATCATCAATAAGACTTGCAACATCATTACTATGAACATCAACAGTAATCTCATTGTCATTTTCATCAAACGCTATTAACTTCCACGCTACAATTTTCATGCTTCCTCCTTCGCAAAATCACCCTCAATTTCAGGTATTGCATCATCACCAAATTCAGTTCCATCAAATGTGACGAAAATTCCTTTTGAATATTTTTGCTTTTTTCCTTCATTATCTATTTGTGAATCTTGATATATCTCTGTAACTTGTTCTGCTGTAAGTTTTCTATCAGATTCTATAGTCCATGAACGAACATCAACAGAATGTTCACTAGCAATATAAAAAAAATTTTTACTCATCTTTACTCTCCTGTTTTAGTAATTTAATTTTTTCGTCAATCAATCCATTAATATAATGCAGTAATCCTAAAGCACATTCTCGCCTGCCAGATATGATTTCATCAACACGATCCGTACTATTAGATGGAGCCTTAGAGTTTTCTACTTCATCTAGCAACCAATCTTGTATTTTTTTTATCAAATCATTATCTGGCAAATCTGATCCGCATAATTTTTTGACTTGTCTTTCATTAAAATTAAAACCGACTATCTTCAGATCATCAATTGTCCTTTGATTGTCAACGGCATCATTGAGTTTATTCTCCAAACCTTGAGTCGCCTCTTGCAAAGAGGGTGCGACCAGTTTTTTTTCAACATCCAAAGATACTATAAATTCATAAGTTTTCATTTGTTATCACTCCATAAGTAAAACTCGACTATCTAAAACATCGACTAACTTATACATAATAATAATAAAGCTAGCAATATGCAATCTTAATTCAAAATCATGAAAAAAAATCTATAGAAAAAAGGCAGATAAAAAAAAAAAAATATTTTTTATTTACCAGTAAATTATATTTGTGATCTTAGTTTCAATTAAATTTTTCCAAAAAAAAAGAGTGCCGAAGCACCCTCTAATTTTTGCGACTATCTTATGGAATATTAAATTCCCTGTATTGCGGAGATATAATCTCCAAGTTTTTCACTTCTCAAATGTTGATTTCTTTTTTCAAAATAATCTTCAACGACTTCCTCACCGATAATATAAGCATACATATTCAGCAGTCTAATCGGGTTTGAAATATCAGTATTCAATTCTCCAAAATTATCTATTTCGTAAGTGCGAACAAAATCTAAAATCTCGAATGTCTTATTGCCTATAAATTCGATTGCTTCATTTCTATCGCTGATAAAATCCTCAGTATTAAATACTTCATTGTGTAAGTCATCGTCATCCATACTTATTAATGAATCACTACTAAGAAAATCATTTAATCTTTTTTCAAATATATCTTTTTTATAATTCATAATGCCTCCGATTTAAAATTTAATATCATTAATAGATAGAACGAAAGTAATCACAGCTATAAAGATATATGGATGTGATTCGATAAAATCTTCTAGTTTATTCATAATTGCCTCTTTTTCGACCTCGTAGAATTCGATTCTCGGGGTTTTAGCCATGCAAGTAATGCCATGGCATACCCTAGAATCACCTTTTTAGTACAGCTTGCTTGTATCGATGTAAACCTTTTCACCGAATGGCAATTCATCGCTATAACTCGATTTAGCAGTCAAGCACCATATGACAGGCAAGTCGGGTTCCAAGTCTGGTCTGACGTTTGCATACCCATCAGTGAAATAAACAAATGCCATTATCTCGCTAAGATTTTCGGTATAGTCATTTAACAGGTTGAATGGCGGATCAAATTCTGTTCCGCCTCCGCCTCGTATGACAAGCTTCAGGTCATCGCCTTCCATCAACTCGTGTTCATCCCACCATTGCCCTTGATTGTTTTTATGAACAATCGTATCGCAATAACAAATCATGATTTTTGATAGATTCAGCGATTCAGCGATACTCTGAATATTACTAGCATATATATCCAATTCGCTCTGACTCACCGAACAGCTAGAGTCAATTGCAACAGCAAGAGTTCCGCCCTCTGGTACAAAATCCCTAGTGGGCATATGTATTCCGCGATGCGCGTGTTGCTTATTGTATCGCTTGAAATTCTTAACATCGTTTGACCTGATCGATTCCATATGCTCCTGTAGAATCTCGTGCCATGGCGCAATTTCATCAGAATCAGTTTTCACATCGCCTCGACCTGACTGCTGATTCGATCCGAATGTTTCAAGCTTATCTGACATAGACACTGCTCGATTGATTGCAGTTTGCAATTCCTCTAATTGAGTCGCGTCTAATGGCTTACCGACATCGTCAACAGGTTCCAATACTTCGCCAGATGGCATAGGTAAATCATCCCATGATGTATCGCCTGACGTATCGCCTGACGTATCGCCTGATTCATCGCTTGATTCATTCGACACATTGTCTGCGGTTTTCTTCAGGTCGTCAGGGCTGTTAGCCAATTGCTGATAAACTTTCTCAGCAGTCATATTCATATATTTTCGATCCCATAATCCGCCTTCAGGCAATTGCATCCCTAGGTCATATCTCAAATGATTATTGATAACGTAATCAGTCGCATAATTCCAGAGTATATGATGCCGATTGCCTTTGCGTAATGGATGGCTGAATCTGACGTGCATCGCTTCATGGATCAATACTGCTTGCAACTCTGGGATGCTATGACCTTCGACAAAATCAGGATGAAAAAATATCTGCCTGCCATCAGTAGCCATCGTTTCAGTTTTGCTTGCATCGCATTCGATCAAATCCAAGGTCAATAGCATGGTCGCTATGCCTAGATTATTTCGCATCAGCTTAGAACGCGCCTTCGTCAATTTATCTAGGCTATTCATTTTTTGCTCCCATATAGATTTTCCATAAATCCGCCTTTTAGATCGCTGATAGATTCTTTTAAATCCTTAGATAAATCTTCGCGGTTTTGGGTAGACGTTGGATTGTCCTCGCGTAATCCTTCGACATTAGTAATTCCTGACATTACTTTGACAAGTGATTGATGCGCCTTCGTGATTGCAGGATCATCGCCAAGAATATCGGAATTGATTGCAGGAATATTTGAGATAGTTTTTCTCAAATTATCGAAGCTTGATTTATTAAAAAATCCGCCTTGCTTATTTTTCGGATCATACTCTCCGACCTTGTCAGCAATATGCGACACGCTATCAATCAATCCTTCTACCACTTGCTTATAAGAATTTTTGATATTCGCGTTTTGTTTTGCTATCGCCTGATCCTCGATTTTCTTTTTAAATTCATCAGAACAATTGATTCTTATATCGTGGTTATAAGATGGAACCATTTGTAATTGAAAATCAAAAATGAATTTCGCTTCAAATTCATCCCTTGTCGGGTAGTCGCTGATATTAAACAAACTACCCAATTCAACATTTGCGCTAGCAATCCTCGCATCGAATTCTTTGACTGCATGGTCGCGTTCTTTATTGAATGCAATTTCTGCCATGTTGATTTCAATTTGAAGTTTATCCAGATTCTTATTCGGGCAAAGCCTCCATCCAGACGCTTGCTTATCGCCATCGTTTGTCGCGTCATCCCATGGCATAGTCATCGCATAATAAAAATCATTACGAATGCCATTCTCGATTCGCCTGAATTCCTTGTTAATATCAAAGCCGAATATATGCTTAGATACACTGACAAGTTTTTCATTATAAATCGAGTTTGCTTCAGCGCATTCAGATCGCGCTTTTTTGTCGCATTTAATTCCGCTCGGATGCTTCATTGTCAGTCTGACCAATGTTGCATTTTCGCAAAGTGCGTTTGAATTACTATTCATTTTTTGACCTCCTAGGTCGTTATAATTTCTGACGGGTTTTCTGCTTTAAGCTTCATCAGTGCAAGTAAATCACTTGCAGAACCCTGCGAGGAAAAATATATTTTACTGGTATATAAAATATATCCGCCTCGCTTATCAATTAAAATTCTAAGTCCTGATTCGCTACCTTGAAATCGCCATATGTTTTCGTGTTGACGATCTCAGGTACAACACTCGATAGCGTCTTAACAAAAAAGATTCCGTATTCTGGCGAGGGAAAACGATTGATGTATGCCATCGCATTATCGAACCATACGTCAGTCGAATCGCCTGCTTGTTTGATAGCTGATACCAGAGCGCATATGGTCGCATACATAATTCCTCCCTGATCGGGTATCGCTACATCTTTTCCTGCGACAATCTCCCTCAGATCAGGAACATCGTTTTTCAATGACATAAAATTCATGAATTCAATAGTCGCTTGCTCGCCAATACATCCTGCCGATAAGTCCTGAATGATCTCAGGTACAGGATCAGTATTTAATAGATCGCTTAATCTTACCCATGATCGAGGGCTTGCTTGAGCGTCTTTTACTTTAGGATCGAAATTGTTCAGATATTGATGCTGAAATCCTATGAACCCTAAGACGTTTTCATGAACTCCAATTGATTGAGCGTGGTCGAGCCAGTCCTGCGTTGACACATCGACATTAATCATTACTACTCGACCGATAGCATGGGATGGAATAGCGATTGATCCTGCTCTATCCGAAGCGCGATTTCCTGCACAAATGACAGTCCATCCTTCAGGCATAATGTATTCACCGATTCTTTTTTCGTGAAGCAATTGCCCTGCTATCGCCATCACTGACATATTCGCTTGAGCGAATTCGTCTAAGAATAGAATACCTTGTCCTGAAGTCGGCAGATTCGGTAAAAATGCTCGGCTCTGGGTTCCGTCATCGTTCACAATAGGCAGACCGCCAAGGTCGATAGATTCCATCAGCGATAGCCTGAAATCTATATATCCGAATTGACTATCATTCGGTGCAATGCAGTCCTGCGAAAACTTCAAGCCCAATTCCTTCGCCTTATTCTTGGCGAATGTTTTGACAATCTCAGACTTGCCGATTCCTGTACCGCCAATTAAGAATGCAGTAGTTTTGGACTTGTAACAGCTATCCAATATCTTCGTTGCTTTTTTTGGTGATGTATTCATTTTTTGACCTCCGAGGTCGTTGTTTTAAGTTATCACTTACCGACCTAAGTCGGTTTCACTAGGTCACTAACCCAGATCGTCAGAGTGAATTTAAATAATTTCTTACGTCTTTTAAAGATACAAAATGGAGGTAGCCATCTTCATCGCCTTTTTTAGCTATCCAATAAATTGGAGTCCATTCTATGATCCAATTTTTATATTCATAAATTGGGCTTGCTAAACAATAGTCTTGGGATTTTTTAAGCTTTATTTTATTTGTCATTTTTGACCTCCAATTATTGAAATAAATTATGGTTATTATTTAAAACATAAACTTTACGTTTAGGCAGTAAATACAATTCGTGGTTAGAATCCCATATTCTTGTGCAGGTATAGCTAGGTCGTAAATCGCCATATTCATTGGTAGCATATCGATTGTAATAATCTTTAGTGTATACATTTTCAGCATCAGGCTTCAGCTTAAACTCGCCATCTAATTTTACTGATTGCAAGGATACCCGAACATACTCAGGTGCATCAGGACAATCTCGACTTTCGATGCGGATGTTCTTATATCCATCACGTTTTGCACTAGGTTTGATCTCGTACAATTCAGACTTCGCTTCAGCTAAATCATAGCTACCGAATAGCACTTCGTCATAGTCGTCTAGCGTTGCAGTTACTTCGTAATAGTTACTCATAATATAGACCTCCAAGGTCGTTGTTTGCCGAAAGTGGCAAAGCCACTTTACTTGAAAAAAATCACTATGTAAACATTTTAGCAAACATTATACCTGATAGCTGATTGCAGTCATTAAAAATCAGGATCAATTAGTCCATAATTAGATGAGTAATTACGCGGTCATGAAATATATTTTACTAGTAAATAATAAATTGGAATCAGCGATGGATAAGAAAAAAGATAAAGGTAAATTGAAGTTAGTCAGCAATGAGAAATTGACAGCAAAGCAGGAGGCATTTTGTCAGGCAATCATCCAGAATAAGTATGGGTCGAATAAGCAGGCATACGCTGAAATCTATGATGTATCACTCAACAGCAAGGGTAAGGTTCCACAATGGGTCGAGGTCGAAGCCTGTAAGCTATTAGCGAACCCTAAGTGTTCACTAAGGATAGAGGCAGGAATTGAGCGTAGAAGGTCAGAAACAGCGCGTCAGGAGCTTATAAGAGAGCAGTCAGTTAAGGACTTCGTGCTTAAGCAGTTAAAGCTTGAAGCGACTACAGCTGAATCAGATAGCGCAAGGATATCGGCTCTGGGTTTGCTAGGTAAAAGTGCAGGCATTTTCACCGAGGTCATAGAACAGCGATCAGATAGCAGAACATCGAGTGATATACAGCAGGATATCGAGGCTCGCTTATCTCAGCTACTATCAGTCGACAATCAATAGGACTGTATTGGCTCTCAGGACTATGCTTTATAGGGTATCGGGTATTTTCTCGGATTTTCGGTATAAAAAGCCCACCCCGACCCCCCTTTTTTTGCAACGAGTACCTGACTATCATATATACATAGTGATCTGCTCGTAATATTACCTACTTTTCCCAGTACCCCCCCCCTATTTATATAGCAATTTGCTAGCTTTTTTTATT
>Ga0208134_1000466_pt1 | contig 26641 bp, 40 predicted proteins | sample VirMetDEL_Mar_31_FD_184515 | JGI IMG/M metagenome (GOLD analysis project Ga0208134, IMG submission 184515) | Aqueous microbial communities from the Delaware River and Bay under freshwater to marine salinity gradient to study organic matter... | ecosystem: Environmental > Aquatic > Marine >...
CCCGCACTCGGAACAAGAGGCAGCATTAGCTGAAATAAACCCGGATATTTACGATAAGACCTACGAGTGGTACACATCAGGCCCACGTCAGCGCCTACAGCCGGGTGGGGCTATCGTTGTTGTGATGACGCGGTGGTCATTACGTGATTTAACGGCTAGAGTGTTGAAATCTTCGGCCCAAAGGGGCGGGGAAGAGTGGGAAGTTATTGAATTTCCGGCAATTATGCCGTCAGGTACGCCGTTATGGCCCCAATTTTGGCCTCCAGCGGAGCTTCAGGCCCTAAAAGAGGAACTGCCCAACAGTAAATGGATGGCGCAGTACCAACAGCAGCCGACATCAGAGTCTTCGGCTATTGTGAAGCGTGAATGGTGGCGGGAATGGGAAGAAGATGAGCCTCCGACAGTTACTTTTATTGTTCAAGCGTGGGATACGGCGTTTGAAAAGACAAATAGATCGGATTATTCTGCGTGTACTACGTGGGGAGTGTTCTACCACGCAGATGAAGACGGAATAGAGCAAGCTAACCTTATACTTTTAAACGCTTTTAGGGATAGAATGGAATTTCCTACACTTAAGCGAGCAACTGTAGAGCAATATGACGAGTGGCAGCCAGATTCTTTAATTATTGAGAAAAAAGCTTCGGGTTCTCCTCTTATTTACGAAATGCGTGCGATGGGTATACCAGCGCAAGAGTTTACACCCACGAAGGGTAACGACAAGATTACAAGGTTGAACGCGGTATCAGATATGTTTGCGTCTGGCATAGTATGGGCACCAAACAGGTCTTGGGCAGAAGAGGTTATTGACGAGGTTGCTAGTTTCCCCGCAGGGGAACACGATGACTACGTTGACTCAGTGTCTCTTGCGCTAGCGCGGTTCAGAAAAGGCGGGTTCATTCGATTGCCTTCGGACGAAAGGGAAGATGACCCTTTGTTTAGAAGGCGCAACGGCGGATATTACTGATGGCTATTGAAAAAGGTTTATACGAGATGCCCGAAGGCATCGAAGACATGGGAGAAAGCGAGGCCATAATAGCGATAGATGGCATGTCTGACGAGGGTGTCGAAGTAGTGCTGGAAGACGGCAGTGTAGAGATTACCTTTGGTGAAGAAATAGAAGAAATTGATGCTGCTCCGTTTGATGCAAACCTTGCTGACTACTTAGAAGACGGCCAGCTGCAAGAAATCTCTGGCGATCTGTGCGAAGCCGTGGAAGGTGACATGGCAGCTCGTCGTGATTGGGCAGATAGTTACGTTGCGGGCCTTGACGTGCTGGGCATGAAATACGAAGAACGTACTGAGCCTTGGGAAAACTCCTGTGGTGTGTACTCTAACGTTCTAGCGGAAGCAGCTATCCGGTTCCAAGCCGAGGCTATGAGTGAAACTTTTCCCGCTGCGGGTCCTGTAAAGACTAAGATTCTTGGGGAAATTACTCAAGATAAAGAAGACGCTGCCCTACGCGTTAAGGCAGATATGAATTATGAGCTTACTGAAGTTATGGTAGAATACCGCCCGGAACATGAGCGGCTACTGTATTCACTCGGTTTAGCCGGTTCAGCGTTCAAAAAGGTGTACTTTGACCCCAGTTTGAATCGTCAGATTGCCTTATATATTCCTGCGGAAGATGTGATTGTGCCCTACGGTGCCTCTAATATTGAGTCCGCAGAGCGCGTTACACACGTCATGCGCAAGACAAAGAATGAAATGGTTAAGCTACAGGCGGCGGGGTTCTATCGGGACGTGGAACTTGGCGACCCTGTGTCGTTTTTCTCTGACGTTGAAGAAGCTAAGGCTGAGCAGTCGGGTGTATCCCTGACCTCAGATGACCGTTACACCGTGCTTGAAATACACGCTGATCTGAATATTGACGGTGTGGATGGGGCGGACAACGAAGACTCGCTGCAAGTCGCAAAGCCTTACGTGGTAACGCTTGAAAAGGGTACGGGAGAGATACTAGCTATCCGCCGTAACTGGAACCCTGACGATTCCTTGACACTAAAGCGTCAACATTTTGTTCATTATGCTTACGTCCCCGGATTTGGATTTTATGGACTCGGACTCATTCACATTATTGGTGGCTATGCTCGCGCTGGCACTAGCATTATTCGTCAACTCGTGGACGCTGGAACCCTATCCAATCTCCCCGGTGGCCTCAAGTCTCGCGGACTACGAGTTAAGGGCGACGACACACCGATTGGTCCCGGCGAATTTCGTGATGTAGATGTACCGTCAGGTTCGATCCGCGATAATATTCTACCGCTCCCTTACAAAGAACCCAGCCAAACCCTGTTTGCGTTACTCAAGCAAATTACCGAAGAAGGCCGACGGCTAGGCGCTATCTCTGATATGAACATATCCGACATGAGTGCTAATGCTCCTGTTGGAACTACACTCGCTCTACTAGAGCGTACTCTCAAGCCAATGGCTGCGGTGCAATCCCGTGTCCATTACTCGATGAAGCAGGAGTTCAAACTCCTTAGAAAGATCATCGCTGAGTATGCCCCTGAAGAGTATATGTACGTGCCTGACCGTGGTGAACCTCGTGCGCGACGCGCCGATTACGCTATGGTGGAAGTAATTCCTGTCAGTGATCCCAATAGCAGCACGATGGCACAACGAGTTGTGCAGTACCAAACCGTGTTGCAGATGGCACAGGCCACTCCACAAATTTATGACTTACCGCAGCTTCATCGCCAGATGATCGAAATCTTGGGTATTAAAAACGCTGACAAACTTGTACCGGTTAAGGATGATATTAAACCTGCTGACCCTGTAAGTGAAAACATGGCGTTCTTGGTGGGTAAACCCGTAAAAGCCTTTATATATCAAGATCATCAGGCGCATATAGCTGTGCACGAGGCTTTCTTGCAAGACCCTCAGATGATGGCATTTATAGGGCAAAACCCCGCTGCACAGCAAATAGTTGCCGCAATTAAAGCTCACATTGGTGAGCACATGGCCTTCTTGTACAGACAACAGATGGAAACAAAACTGGGCGTACCTTTACCTCCGCCAGATTCAGAGCTTAACAAAGAGCAAGAAGTACAATTGGCAGGCTTGTTGGCGAAGGCAGCACAACAGCTTACACAACAAAAACAAGCTACAGCGGCGGAGCAGCAAGCCAAGCAAAAAGCCCAAGACCCAATTATCCAGATGCAACAGGCGGAACTACAACTCAAGCAACAAGAGCAGCAGCGTAAAGCCCAGAAAGATCAAGCAGATACGCAACTTGATGCGGCAAGATTACAGCTTGATGCAGAGAAAGCTCAAACCACCGCTACTATTGAAGCAAGTCGTATAGCGGCGCAGAACGAGCAAGCGCAAGCTAGGAACGATTTGGACGAGGCAAAAGCTATTTTGGACATGGCAAAAGCTAATAGAGAGGGCAAATAATGAAAGGTGTTAACCATTACAAAAAAGACGGAACTTTATTCACAGGTAACTCACACAAGATGCCCGATGGTTCTTTGCACAGCGGAAAAACCCATACTAAGGGTAGTGTGAAGTTATTTCACTTAAACGAGCTGTCTGCTACGGCAAAAAAGAAAGCTAAATAAAAGAACAGATAACCTTAAAATCACAGGAGTTAGAACCCTATGACCGAGATATTTGAAGAAAACCATAGAACGCTTAGGATTAACAAGAAGCTTGCCGGTATTGAAATTAACCTGCGTTTAGGCGTAATTGCCCTATCAAGGAAAGCGGGGGCCTCAGAGCATCAAGATGAGGCGATGAAATTCTCTCAAGCGGCTTTAAATCTGGCTAATGCAGCGGCGACCTTAAGCCGCTTAGACCAAGGGGATAATTAATGCGTGAATATACACCCATAGAAGCGGAAATACTCGAAGCGGTAGAAGCAAAACTAGAGCGGCTCGAAGCAAGTACTCGCGAAGAATTTGATATGGACGAAAAAGCTATTATGGATTTAATGAGCCGTATAGATGGTGTGGAAAGCGCCCTAGACGAATTAAAAACTAGGTGGGAGGATAGATAGTGGCTACAACCGTCTTTGACGTGCTGAACGAAAAGTTAACAGAGCATAAACGCTCTAGCGAAGAATTCTTAGCTTCGGGTGGTCCCAAAGACTATGCGGGGTATAAGGAGGTGTGTGGCGTGATTCGGGGTCTCGACGTTGCACTTAGAGAAATAAACGACCTCTCGCGTAATTATATGGAAGACGACAATGACTGAAACAATAACCGTTAGCGGGGTCAGCGCTGTTGCTGAAGTAAAACCCGCAATGACTGCGTTAGAGCAAAAAAGACAGAAGCGTATAGAAGTAGAAGCTGTAGAAGAGGCAGAGTTGGAAGCCTCTATCCCTAAACCTGTGGGCTACAGGGTACTCATTGCCTTACCTAACGTCGAAGAGACCTTCGGGGAAAGCGGGCTTGTTAAGGCAGAATCTACCCGTCGAGAGGAATATATCCTATCTACTGTTGGGTCTGTACTTGATATGGGTAAAGAAGCTTACAGCGATAAAGAGCGTTTCCCTACTGGGCCTTGGTGCAAAGTAGGCGACCACGTGATGTTCCGAGCCAACACCGGTACGCGTTTTAAAGTGGGTGGGCAGGAGTTTCGCTTAATGAATGACGACTCTATTGAAGCCGTTGTAGACGATCCGCGAGCTGTTTCGCGTGCATAAGGAGTAAACCATGCCTAGACAAAATGTAGAATTTGAGTTTCCCGATCCCGATAAAGATGAAACATCTCAAGAAGTTGAGATTGATATTGCCGAAGAGGAAGACGCGCCCCTAGAAGTAGAAGGTGCAGTTGGCCGAGAGGCATTAAAGCCCCCTGAAAATATTGTTAAGGCGGGCGATATAGAAATTGAAATAGAAGACGATACTCCGCCTGAAGATCGTGGGCGAAAGGCGTCTCCTCCACCAGAAGAAGTTACTGATTCAGAGTTAAAAGACTATTCAGATGTAATTAAGAAACGAATTAGTAACCTAAGCAAAGGCATTCACGATGAGCGTAGGGCTAAAGAAGAAGCCCAGCGGCAACAACAAGCCCTTGAATCGTACACTAAAAACTTAATAGACGAGAACCAAAAGTTAAAAGGCTCGGTGGATCAAAGTCACAACTCGCTTATTCAATCGGCCAAGAAACAAGTGGATAGCGAACTTGCTGTAGCTAAGAACCAATACCGACAGGCGTACGAGTCGGGCGAGTCTGAGGCTATACTAGAAGCACAAACTGCTCTGAACACAGCACAGATACGTTTAGAGAAAGTTAACGGGTTGAAACCTAAGCAAATTGAAGCTTTACAACCCCAAGAAACTCCTGTACAAACGCAGGTAGATGCACCTCAACCTCAAGTGCAGCGAGACGAAAAAGCTGAAACATGGCGTGAAGAAAATTCATGGTTTGGGTCAGATGACGAAATGACTGCCTTCGCATTAGGGTTGCATAACAAGTTAACAAAAGAGGGAGTAGACCCCAAATCAGATACTTACTACGAGAAAATTAACGCTCGTATGCAACAAGTATTTCCCGACCAGTTTGCTGGTGGGGCAGAAGAAACAGAGAGTACCCAAAGAAAATCTAGCAATGTGGTTGCACCCGCTACGCGGAGCACAGCGTCTAACAAAATTAGGCTCACTCAATCACAGGTAGCTATCGCTAAAAAACTTGGGGTACCTTTGGAAACATACGCCAAACAGGCTGCTGAACTAATGAGGAAACAATAATGTCGAAACAGAGACTAGATAGAGAACTCGAAAACCGTGAAACAACTACCCGCAAAAAGGCGTGGGCGCGGCCAACAGTGCTGCCTGATCCCATTCCCCAAGACGGCTACAAGTTCCATTGGGTTCGTGTGAGCACTATGGGTCAACCTGATTCTACTAATGTGTCCTCAAAATTACGTGAAGGTTGGGAGCCAGTACGCGCAGAAGACCACCCAGAGATATTTAGTGACGCCGTTGCCGACGCACGGTTCAAAGATAATGTCATTGTTGGTGGGTTAATGCTGTGTAAGGCCCCAATAGAACTCGTCGCAGAACGTACTGAGTACTACGAAAACTTAACGGAGTCTCAAATGCGATCTGTTGACCAAGGTCTGATGCGTGAAAACGATCCTCGTATGCCCTTGTTTAACGACAGGAAATCGAAGGTTACTTTCGGCAAAGGAAATTAACTTTATTTTTTAGGAGTTTAAAATGGCTTATCCAACAGTCAGTGCTCCCTACGGCTTTCAAGCAATTAACCGTGTAGACGGTACGCCTTATGCAGGTCAGACTCGCCTTATTCCTATAGCGAGCACCTACAATACGGCTATCTTTGCAGGTGATTTGGTTAAAATCGTAGCGGCAGGCACAATCGAGAAGTTTACTGGCACTACTACTGGCTCCCCTTCGGGCGTCTTTGTAGGTGTTCAGTACGTCAATTCATTGAGCCAGTTTACACCGGCTCAGTACTACCCCGGCACTAGCGTTACAGAAGCTTTTGCTATCGTAGTTGACGACCCATTGGCGGCGTTTAAAGTCGCTGTAACTGCTGCTAACAGTTCTATGTCTTCGGCGGCTCGCGCTGCTGTAGGCTCAAACATGTCTGTTTTGGCAGGTACGGGTGATACTGCTACTGGAAACTCTGGTGCGTCAGTACTAGCAGGGTCTGAAGCTACTACCGCAGGTCTAGTTGTGCGCGTTATTGACACAATAGACGAAACTAAAACCGCTGCTGATACTTTTGTGGAGCTGGTCGTCAAGATCAACCTGCACCAGTACAACAACACAACTGGCGTATAAGGAGGCTTACTAATGGCTATTTCAAGAGCGCAACTCCTTAAGGAGCTACTACCGGGTCTAAACGCCCTATTTGGTCTCGAATACGCTAAGTATGGTGACGAGGCTGCTGCAATCTTCGATACCGAGTCTTCTGATCGGTCTTTCGAGGAAGAAACTAAGTTGTCTGGTTTCAGTGCCGCACCTGTTAAAGGTGAAGGTTCTGCAATCGAGTATGACAATGCGCAAGAAGCGTGGACTGCTCGTTACACTCACGAGACCGTCGCAATGGGCTTCTCGCTCACCGAAGAAGCAATCGAAGATAACCTCTACGATTCACTCTCTTCACGTTATACAAAGGCACTTGCCCGCGCTATGGCGTACACTAAGCAAACCAAAGGTGCTGCTATTCTTAACAACGCCTTTGCTGCCGGTACTACGTACGGTGATGGACAGCCACTATGTTCAACTGCTCACCCTCTCGTATCTGGCGGTGTAAACTCAAACACTCCTGCTGTTGCGGCTGACCTTAACGAGGCTTCACTAGAAGCTGCTGTTATTCAGATCGCTGGCTGGACTGATGAGCGCGGTCTGCTTATTGCAGCTAAACCCACTAAGCTTGTTATCCCACCTGCGCTGCAATTCGTTGCTACTCGCCTGTTGGATACCACTCTTCGTCCGGGTACAGCGGATAACGACATCAATGCCATGAACAACAACGGTACAATTCCGGGTGGTTATACAGTTAACAACTACCTAACTGATACCAATGGTTGGTTCTTGATGACGGATATCCCCAACGGCCTGAAGCACTTCGTCCGCTCTCCTATGAGCACTAGCATGGACGCAGACTTCGACACAGGCAACAGCCGTTATAAGGCTCGTGAGCGATACAGCTTCGGCGTATCTGACCCACTGGGCATCTTCGGTTCACCGGGCGCTTAATAAGCAAACGGTGTTAGGATTGGGGGCTTCGGCCCCCTTTCTTTTGTCTTGAGTTTAGTGTTAGTTTTAAATTGCAGTACCCCTTGAGAAGTTGGCCCGTCCCCACAGACGGGTCTTTTTTATTTGTGTACTAGCTAAATAAGTGGTATATACTAAGAGAAATCCGGGGCCATCCGGTATATCTGACAGTCCCGGCTGACGACATGCAGGCAGATATACCTAAAACTAACTCGCATGTGAGGAACTACCGATGGGTACTACAACTTTCTCTGGCCCAGTTAAAGCGGGCACTATCTCCAATACTACCGGAACAACTCTCGGTAAGGACGTAAAGAACACGGGCCAAGTAACTATGGCTCAGACGTTCTCAACTGGCACTGCGCTTGCGTCTGGAGCTTCTGCTGCGAACGCTACTACTGTAGTTATTCCAGCCAACTCTCAAATTATTGATATTGTACTAGATTGCCCCACAGCTATAGGTAACGCAACAGCGGTACTGAGTATTGGCGATACTGTTGGCGGTAACGCTACGTTTATTAACGCTTATAGCATTACAGTTGCTTCTGGTGCGGGTCGAAAGTACCCCACTACGCAAGCTGGTGGTGCCCTTGCTTGGGCAGATACTGGAACTGCGGATAAAAAACTGACTTGGACTACCACCGGAGCTACTGACGCTGGTGAAATCAGAGCGACTGTTCTGTACCAACAAAACATTAATCTCGCCTAAATTGGGTTATTAACCTTAAAAATAGGAGAGGGAAATGGCTGATACAGTAACGACGCAAATAATCCAAGATGGTAGCAAACAGGCGATCATTAAGGTTACTGCGGTTGTAGGTAATACCGACGTAGTAACTAGCACAATGGTTGATGTCTCTAGCTTATCGGTTGATCCGGTTAGCCGTAGAGCTTGTACTGGTGCTGTTCTGGCAAAGCTTACTTATGTAGGTGTTGGCGTAGGGGTCAAATTAGAATGGGATGCAAACACTAACGTCCTTATCTTTGACCTGCCCGTAAATTGGACAGAAGATTATGATTTTTCTGACTATAGTGGCATACCCAACAACTCTGGAGCTGGTAAAACTGGCGACATCGTAGCTACTACGGTATCTCCATCTGCCGGGGACACTTACACCTTTATATTTACTGTGAATAAGCAATATGGCTAAGCAAGTAAATAAGAAAGCGATGGCTTGTAATAAGCCAAGACGAACTCCGTCCCATGCTAAGAAGTCCCACATTGTGAAGGCTTGTGAGAATGGGAAGGAGAAGATAATTCGTTTTGGCGAGAAAGGCGCAAGCACTGCTGGCAAACCCAAAGCGGGCGAGTCTGCCAAGATGAAAGCTAAGCGCAAGTCGTTTAAGGCTCGTCACGGCAAGAATATCGCCAAGGGCAAAATGAGCGCAGCCTACTGGGCTGACAAGGTTAAGTGGTAATGCCTAGCAAAAGCAAAGCTCAGCATAATTTAATGGCGGCAGTAGCGAATAACCCTAAGTTCGCCAAGAAAACGGGCATTCCGCAAACGGTAGGAGCAGACTACATGAAAGCAGATAAAAAAGTTAAAAAGTACATGAAAGGTGGTATGTCCGAGCCTGATATGAAAGTAGGCGGGGCTACTCGCCGTACTAAAGTACAAGAAATGAATGGTATGAAAGCTGGTGGTTTGGCTATGGTAGAGAAGGGCGGTGAGAAAGTCCCATTCTACGCGGCTGACGGCGTAGGCAAGATGAACATGGGCGGCAAGGTTATGAAGTACAAAGCTGGTGGCTGTGTTGGGGATGGAATGGCTATCCGAGGTCGAACTAAAGGCCGAATGGTATGATGAAGTGCCGAGGCATGGGCAAAATGAAGCCCATTACGTTTAAGAAGGGCGGCACGGTCAAAGACGACTGCTACCGTAAGGTTAAGGCATCGTACAAAGTCTTCCCTTCTGCGTACGCCTCGGGTGCTATAGCCAAGTGCCGAAAGAAGAAAGCCAGTGGCCGTTCGTAAAACCGAGAAGGGCAAGGCCCTAAAACGGTGGTTTAAAGAGGACTGGAAAGACGTCAAAACAGGCAAGGCTTGTGGACGTAAAAAGGGCGATAAGCGGGGAACCCCGTACTGTAGGCCCACAAAGCGGGTCTCTAGCAAAACGCCTAAAACCTCTGGTGAGATGACAGCGGCAGAGAAGAAGTCCCGAATAGCGCAGAAGAAGCGCCTAGGGCAACCGGCAGGAAAACCTAAGCGTGTAACTCCGCTTAAAAGGAAGAAGAAATAATGGCGACATCTGGCACTGCTACATTCAACATGGACTTCACCGAGATTGCGGAAGAAGCGTGGGAACGTGCCGGTAGAGAAATGCGTTCTGGTTACGACTTGCGCACTGCTCGTAGGTCTATGAATTTGTTGACTATTGAGTGGCAAAACCGTGGTATTAACATGTGGACTATCGAGGAAGGTACAAAAAACCTCGTAGAAGGCACCGCTACATACGATCTGCCCGCCGATACAATAGACCTTTTAGAGCACGTTGTACGCACAGGTGACGGCAGTGTGACTACTCAGTCTGATCTAAACATTACGCGTATCAGCGTCTCTACCTATTCAAGCATCCCTAACAAGCTCTCTCAGGGCCGCCCTATACAAATTTATGTAGACCGTGGTCAGGCTAACCCTTCGGTTACTGTGTGGCCTGTACCAAATCAAGGTACTGCACTTGCACCTTACTACGTGCTTAAGTACTGGCGGATGCGCCGCATACAGGACTCAGGGACAGGCGTTAATACCGCCGATGTTAATTTCCGCTTCTTGCCCTGCCTCGTTGCAGGGCTTGCGTATTATATAGCCTCAAAAGACCCAGACCTTATGCCTAGAATACCTATGCTACAGGGTGAATATGAACGTCAATTTGAATTAGCAGCGGGCGAAGACAGGGAAAAAGCAACGATTAGCTTGGTGCCGCGTATACATGGCGTGAGGTAGGCATGAGCTATAAGTATGCTTCGAGCCAGAGAGCAATCGCAATATGTGATGTATGTGGCTTTCAATACAGGTTACGGCAGCTTAAAGAGCTGATTGTTAAAGGAAATAATACTAACATTAAGGCGTGTCCTGAGTGTTGGAACCCAGATCAGCCACAGCTTATGTTAGGTACGGTTCCAGTAGAGGACCCGCAAGCTATACGTAACCCAAGGTCCGACTCTGCTGAGTTAGTAGCAAGTAGGGATATTCAATGGGGTTGGGACCCAGTGGGGTTAACTGACCCATTTAGACTTACACCAGACAATTTGGAAGCCGTAGGTGCTGTAGGGCAAGTTACGGTAACCACAAGCTAGGAGACAGAAATGAAAATGAAGTCACGATCAAACGTAAAAGTACCCAAGGTTATCGAGTTCCCGAATGAGCCTACAATGTACAAAGTAGATACTTGCAACCAACCGCCTAAAGACATGAAGACTAGCGGTATTAAGGTTCGCGGCGTAGGCGCAGCAACTAAAGGTACTATGGCCCGAGGCCCGATGGCTTAAGGAGTAGCAGGTGAACTACACCGAGCTTAAAACAAATATTGAGGACATCTGCGAGCAGTCGTTCACGGACGACCAAATGGCTATGTTTACTCAGCAGGCTGAGCAGAAGATATATAACACTGTTCAGATTCCTGCGCTGCGTCGAAACCAGACAGGCAACCTTACGCTCGGCGGCAAGTACTTAATATACCCTACAGACTTTTTGTACACGTTCTCTTTGGCGGTTATTGATGCGCAGGGCAATTACACGTATTTGCTGAATAAAGACGTTAATTTTATTCGTGAGGCGTACCCCGGACCGACAAGTACAGGTACTCCCGTACATTACGGAATTTTTGACGACACCGCGTTTATTATAGGCCCAACGCCTGATGCAGCGTATGAAGTAGAGTTACATTACGGCTACTACCCCGAGACTATTGTTACTGCGGGTACTACGTGGCTTGGCGATGAGTTTGACTCTGCCCTGCTTAACGGTGCTTTGGTCGAGGCGATACGCTTTATTAAGGGTGAGTCAGATATGGTAGCCTTGTATCAGAAGATGTACGTAGACGCTATGGCGTTATTAAAGAACTTAGGTGACGGAAAGATGCGAGAAGATATGTACCGTTCTGGTCAACTTAGAATAGAACCGCGTTAATTTAAATAGAGGAAAGTAAAATGGCTATTTCACAAGCTATGGCAACATCATTTAAAGTTCAAATTCTTGGCGGAGACTTTGACTTTGCTTCGGGCACGTCACAGGTCTTTAAACTGGCTCTGTATACGTCGTCAGCTACGCTAAGCGCAGCTACTACTGCGTATGCAACGACTAACGAAGTTTCGGGTACAGGTTATTCTGCCGGAGGTGCTGCGTTGACTATCTCAGCAAACCCTGCTTCAACCGGCACTACGGCGTTTTTGGACTTTGCCGATTTGACTTTTTCTACAGCTACTATTACTGCTCGTGGCGCTTTGATTTACTTAGCGAACGGTGGTACTAACCCTGCTATTGCAGTTCTGGACTTTGGTTCGGATAAGACTTCTACTGCGGGCGACTTTACTATTGTCTTCCCTGCTGCGGATGCAAGCAACGCGATTATCCGCATAGCTTAGGCTAAGTAAATGGCTGATGTTATCGTCCCACTCGCAGGGTGGGGTTACAGCACTTGGGGGACGGATTCGTGGGGCGAAGGTAATGCCCTGCCGTTCTTAACAGGTGAGTTGGGTTCAATAACGGTAACTGCGGATGCTGTCGTTAGTGTTAGTGGCGTTGTAGGCACTACAGCTTTAGGGAATGCTACAGCACAAGTAGACGCTACTGTTAACGCTATCGGAGTTACCGCCACCGGTGAGTTAGGTACTCTTAGGTTCGACGCAACGGTTCTTTTGGGCGGTTGGGGTCGCGGAGTCTGGGGCCAAGGTGCGTGGGGAGAGTCACTAGGTCTCCAAGCTACCGGTGCTGTAGGGTCTGTAAGTGTTCAGGAAGGCGCTGGCGTATCAGTTACAGGTGTAGGAGCTACTACTGCACTAGGCAATATTGTAGCTAACGCCGATGGAGCAATAAGCGCTCTTGGTAACGCAGCAACTGGTGAGATAGGCACAACAACTGTAGTTGGTAACGCAATCTTTTCTGTTACTGGGGTGGCAGGCACAACTGCTTTAGGCACTTCCGGGGTGCAAAGTGAAGCAACTGTTAACGTTACGGGTGCTACAGGAACTACGGCACTAGGCGCGGTTACGGTAGTAGGCAAAGCAAACACCGCTGTAACGGGGGTAGCGGCTACATCAGCGCTAGGTAGCGCCACAGTAAAGCTAGTTATTAATGTTCCTGTTACGGGAGTTCAAGGCACTACAGCGTTAGGCGCTACAACAGAAACCGCCGATGCTAATGTCTACCCAATAGGAGTACAGGCTACTGGGGAAATAGGCACTGTTCTAGTTTGGAGTCAAATAGTTCCGGGCGGCAACCCTCGATGGACGGAGATAATAGCAGCATGAAAATAGTAAAAGAAGCGACAAACTTGGGTAACGCAATAGACCCAAAGCATGAAATTGAAGTGGTATGCGATAACTGCGGGTATGATGTAAAAGAGTCTGAATTAAACGCGGGTACTTGCTCAGATTGTGGCAACTCGTTAAACTTGCGTCAGAATACAACGATTTACGCAACCACTATTCCCGCTGCTGGCGGCAGCACCTTAATTTAAGTACCGGAGAAATCAAATGGCTACTTATGTAAATAACCTTCGGTTAAAAGAAATTACAACCGGCGATGAAGACGGCACTTGGGGAACTAGTACCAACACTAACCTTGAGCTAATTACCGACGGTTTCAGCTTGGGCACTAAGCAGATGTCTGCTGATGCTAACGAAACTTTTACTATGCCTGACGCTACGGCAGACGCGACTCGCTCGTTATACCTTAAAATAACTTCTGCGGGTTCTCTTACGGCAACTCGTGAGGTAACGCTTGGGCCAAACACGATATCTAAGACGTGGATTATTGAGAACGCCACCACTGGCAGTCAGATTATTACAATTAAACAAGGCTCTGGAGCTACGGTTAACGTAGCCAACGGCTCTAAGGTCATGGTCGTCACGGACGGTGCGGGTTCAGGAGCTGCGGTATTTAATGCTAACCCTACTGAAACAGGCGGATCGGTTACTAGCGTAGGCGGCACGGGTACGGTTAATGGAATTAGTCTTTCAGGCACGGTGACAAGTTCAGGTAACCTTACTCTTGGCGGCGCTTTGTCGGGCGTTAATCTAACCTCACAAGTTACGGGCACACTTCCTATCGCTAATGGCGGTACAAACCTTACGTCTTTAGGGTCAGCTAACCAAGTGCTTGCGGTTAATTCAGGCGGGTCGGCTTTAGAGTATCAAACTTCCACTACCGGAACAGTAACAAGCGTAGCCGGTACAGGAACAGTTAGCGGATTAACTCTTACGGGTACAGTAACAAGCTCTGGAAACCTAACGCTTGGCGGTACACTTGACGATATTAACTTAGCTAGTGGGGTTACAGGAACACTACCTGTAGCCAACGGCGGAACTAACGGAACTACTGCGGCTACGGCTAGAGCAAGTCTTTCGGCTAATGCCTTGCCAATTCTTAAAAGCGGAAACTACACGGCAGCAGTAGGCGAGTTTGTTACCGTTACAGCCGCAAGCATTACCATCACCTTACCTGCATCACCAAGCGCAGGGGATACGGTGACTATTAAAGACGGCACAGGAGCTGCGGCTACTAGTTCTTTTACTGTTGGACGTAACGGCTCTAATATAGCTAGCGATGCAAGTGATCTTACATTTGATTCTAGCTTTGCAGAAATAACAATGTCATACATCAACGGTACTATCGGATGGAGTGTATAAATGAGTAATTTGAGCGACTTATTAGGCGGCGGAGGTGGAGCTAACCTCCAAGCGTTCACTTCGGGTGGAACTTGGACTAAACCCCCCGGAGCACAGTTTGTAATGGTTGAAACGTGGGGCGGTGGCGGCGGAGGTTCTGGCGGCGTGGGTTCTCCAAGTCCCGCCCCTAATAATGGCGGAGGTACTGGCGGCGGAGGTGGGGGCTATGCCTATGGCACGTTCGTAGCTCCCCTACTCGGCGCAACGGAAACAGTGACGATAGGTGCTGGCGGTGGTGGTGGTGCCGGTAACCCTTCGCCAAGTGACGATGGAACAGCAGGTGGTACAAGTAATTTTGGTACTTGGATTTACTCTGGAGGCGGTGTTGAAGGCGGACAAGGCGGTAGAGGCGGTTGGTCTTTTGCGCCGGGTTCTCACGTCGCTGCAAAGTATTCACCTCCTCAAGGCCCGGTTACTTTTAATCACCAGATTCACGGTAATTACGGAACAGAGGGGTCTCCCTTAGCTACTGCTGTTTTTGGAACATTTGGTGGCGGACAAGGCGGCGGCTATTACAGCTCAACTGGCGGTAACTCTATGTTCGGCGGAGGCGGAGGCGGTAGAGGCTCTCCCGCCGGTGGTGGTGGACAAGCAGCAGGAGGTTCTCGCAGTGGAGGTGCTGTTTCTGGCAGTGGAGGTGCAGCGGGAGCCGCAGGCGGAACTTATTGGGAAGGTGGCGGTGGCGGTAATGGCGGCCCCAGCAAAACTACCGGAAAATCTGGAGGCCGTGCCGGTGGCGGTGGCGGTGGCGGCGGTGCTCCAACTGGCCCAGCGGGAGCCGCAGGCGGAGCTGGTGGCGGTGGCTTAGTTTTTGTTTACTCATGGTGAGGTTAAGAAAATGACTATAGTTAAAAAATGGGCTGTCGTTAAAGACGGTAAAGTAGCCAACACTGTGTTAGCCGACGAAGAGTTTGCTTCTGCGCACCCTGACCATATAGAAATACCCGTAGCGCCAACTCCAACATATCCCGAGGATTGGAACAAAATTAGTACCGGTTGGGAGTGGTCGGGTTTTAAGTTTACTCCTCCTCCTAGAGATGTTGCTTCGGAACAGGCAGCGGCGGTAGAGCGTCGTAACGCCCTACTAGGAGACTCGGATGCTTATATCGCAAATGACCTTTGGATGAATTACACTCCAGCGGAACAACAAGCATGGGCGGATTATAGGAGCGATCTCAGGAATTTATTTACAACTTTCCCTGACGATCCACAGGATATAGTATGGCCTATTTCCCCTAATTCCCCCGATGCAACAATATAAGGTACAAGATTTATGCCCAGCTCTGTTTTCATTGCGACCCCCATGTACGGGGGTCTTTGTTATGGGGGTTATACTATTGGACTACTGGACACCTTAGACAAGTTAAAAGATTTAGAAATAACAATGCACTATAGCGAGCTAGGTAATGAAAGTTTAATTACCCGGGGAAGAAATAGATTAGTTAATCAGTTCCTGCATACAGACTCTGAGTATTTAATTTTTATAGACGCAGATATTGTTTTTAAAGCTGAAGATGTCTTAAAACTTATTTTTGCTGAAAAAGAAATAATATGTGGTCTCTACCCAAGAAAAAATATTGATTGGGAAACTGTTAGAAAAGCTGCAAATAACGATGAAAAAAACCTCGGGGACTATTCTTGTAGTTTTGTGGCAAACCCTAAAAACTTGGATTGGTCAACTCCTTTTGAAGGCATTGTTCCAATTGAAGAAGGAGGCACCGGGTTTATGTGTATTCACCGTAGTGTCTTTGAAAAACTTAGTCCTCTAGTTCCTGAGTATAGAGAATGTACTGTTACAAGAGGGCATAAACACTCTAAAAGACCTGATGGTTCTGATGTCTGGCCGGTTACAAAAAACTTCTTTGACGTTTCTATCGCTGAAGACGGTTTATACTTATCGGAAGATTATCATTTTTGTAGATTGTGGAACTCTGTTGGTGGCACTGTATATGCAGACACTTCTATAAATTTAAAACACGTAGGAACTCATGTTTTTTCGGGTTCTTTATCTTATGGACTTAACCCACCACAGGTATAAAAATGCTTTGGCAACTAGACCCAAAACTTTTTGATGATAACGTAGAGAATTGGTCTTATCTAAGCCAAGCTTTTACTAAAGAAGAGTGTGAAAAAATTATTGCGTTAGGTACTTCTATTGCGGGAGGACCGGCTAAAGTTTCTAGCCCTACTGGGGAGAAAAACGCTGAAAACGAAGAAGAGGGGGAAGATGAAGGCGTACTAAAGCTTTCGGAAAGAATTAGTAATGTTTCTTGGATTACCCCTACAGAAGAAAGTGAGTGGATATTCAGAAGGTTAACAGATGTAGTACAAGGCGCTAATTCAAACTTTTTTAACTTTGACCTTTGGGGGTTTAGCGAAGGCTTGCAGTTTACAAAATACGAAGCGCCAGATGGCAACTATGCGGCTCATATAGATAAATGTCTCCACAAAAGTACACGTAAACTTTCTCTGGTTATACAACTGTCCGATCCAAAAGATTACGAGGGCGGAGAGTTAAAAATTATATTCTCAAAAAAACCTCACGTGACGGAAAGAGAGCAAGGTAGGGCAACTATTTTTCCTAGTTACACACTGCATCAGGTCGATCCTGTTACTAAGGGAGAAAGATATAGTTTAGTGGCTTGGGTAACGGGGCCTAATTTTAGGTAATACTATGAAAAAAGAAGCTAAAACCTTTCAAGAAAAAGGTTATGTGGTAGTTAAAAATTTTGTGCCTAAACAAACCGCAAAAATGTTATTTAATTATTTAGTGTGTTTAAGTGTTGCCAAAAAATTGCTAGACCCAAATGTAAGCTTAGACGGAGACGAACAAGTCCCCGGAAGTTTGTTGGCACTAAACGGGGACACTATTTTTGAAAGTCTTTTATTTAGCTTTAGAGAAAAAATGGAGTTAAATACGGGGTTAAGCTTACTACCCGCTTACTCTTATAGAAGGCTGTATACGCACGGGAATATTTTGCATAAGCATAAGGACAGACCGGAATGTGAAATATCAGCAACAATAAAGTTGTCGGATAATAGTGAATATAACTGGCCTATCTGGATGCAAGACACGGCCATCGAACTTGAAGACGGCGACGCTGTTTTATACCGAGGATGCGACTTGGAGCATTGGAGAGAGCCTTGCGGCGGCCCAAAAAAATATTTAATGGGCCAAACTTTCCTGCACTACGTAGATGTAGATGGTCCTTTTGTAGACTCAGCTTTTGAAAAAAATGAAATAAGACAAAAAGCGTATGATAATTTTTTAAATTATTGTAGCTCACTGGATTAAGTTTAGTGGAAACCTGTAGAGCCGGTAATCTTTCGTACCTAATAATAGACAATTTCTTTACAGAAGACGAACTACAAGAGGTAAAAAAAGAAGTTTTAGCCTTAAAACGATTTGAAGTATCACCTGAAAAAACTAGCACCGCCTTAGATAAAAAAGGAGGTTCCCCAATTAAATCTGGAACAGGGGTTTTTCTAGACGAAATTTATTCAGGGATAAGAGAAAAATCAAACATACTTGAGGCGCATAATAAAATATATTCTTCAGAAATCGTTGATTTTGCTAAAGAATTTGACATAGTGTTTACTTGGCTAGATCATTCAAACTTCGACAACACTTTAGTAAACTATTATCTAGAAGGGCAAGAATATAAACCACATCGGGACGGGTGTAGGATAAGCACTGTAACTTTCTTAAGATTTGGAGAGTTTACGGGCGGCGACTTTATTTTCCCAGAGCAAGGGGTAAAAATTGAATGCGTCGAAAACAGAACAATAGTTTTTCCTAGCGTGGCGGTTCATTCTGCGCTACCCATACATGGCGCGGGCACAAGAGCGTCTATTGCTAGGTTTATAGATTATTCTGATGCCCGGGAGCAGCATTTGTAGAAATAGGTCGTAAAAATGGCAGCAGAGATATTAGCAGCAGTACAAATTTGCGCCTCGTCTTACCGACTTATAAAAGCGGCTGTACATGAGGGCCGTGAAATAACAGACATGTCCAAATCTATTAGCAAGTTTTGGGACGCAAGAGAACAAGTCAGTGTTCTTGAGCAGAAAGCTACGAATCAAAGCAAAATAGAAAAATTGTTTGGCGGCAAATCCATAGAAAGTCAGGCACTAGAAATAACCCTCCAAAAACAAAAAGCAGTTCAGTTAGAAAAAGATTTAAAAGAATTGTTTTACTGGACGGGCAATGGCGATCTTTGGCAAGACATGATCAGGGAGCGCACCAGATTAAGAAATATGCGTATTCATGAAGCGAAAGCAAAAGCAGAAGCAAGAGCTAACACAATTGATGTTGTTATAGTGCTGATGTTTTTAATGTTTTCTGTTTTGGTTGTAGTTGGAATTACTAACGTGGTGATGAAGTAATGGAATATCAAATAATGTTTAACGTGGCTATCGCCTTGGCAGGATTTATTGGCGGCTGGGTAGTAAACCGTGTGTTTGCTTTGCTTGATCGCATAGACGCTGACATGAAGTCTATTCCTATGCAGTACGTTTCCAAAGATGATTACCGCGAAGACATCCGCGAAATTAAAGAAATGCTTGGCGCTATTTTTAAACGACTAGAGAGTAAAGTTGACAAATGAAACTTGATCCAGTCCTTCTTAACATGGCCTGCTCGTGGTCTATGAAGGCGTACAAAGATACGAACAAAAATGCAATCAAGATAGAGTGCGGCTTGACTTCGACTACAGCTTTTATTGCCAAGCGCAAAACCATCGACATCATAGTGTTCCGTGGTACTCAGCAGGTGGGTGATTGGGCGTTTAACCTATTCCCGGTGCCTTTACCGTATGCTGGCAGGCTTTGTCACGGTGGATTCGTAGCAGCGCATAAGTCCGTTTGGAGCGAAATCGAAGAGCACATAGACTACAAGAAGCGAACCCTAATCTGTGGGCATAGCCTTGGTGGGGCACTAGCGGAGCTGTCTGCTGCCAAACTAAACGGTAAACACGACAACTTAAGCCTGATTACTTTTGGTAAGCCAAACACGTTCTTTAAAGGGTTTAAAAAGCCTCTTATACTCGACGATCAAATCTCCTGCGTGAACGGCAGTGATACAGTCGCCCGTGTTCCCCGTCTGTGTTACGGCCCCAGTAAGTCTCAAGACATGCTTTTCTTTTCCAATGAGGGCAGTAACCACATAAACCCTAGTAAGCGTTTCCGCAGGAAAGATCGTGGCATCAAAGACCGTGTTTCTGACCACTTTATGGACGGGTACAAAGCTCGTCTATCTGAGTTCTTGGAGGACCAGAAAAATGACAAAACTGGCAATAATATCTAGCTTAATTTTTATTTTACCGGGATGCTCTGTGTCCGAGGATATGATCGCTAACAAAGAATTATATTGTAGTGGTGTGTATAAAGGCATTCGGGCTGTTGGTCGCGTGGCTACAGAAGTAACCACAGGCGTGGCTATCCCTGATGTGTGCGACAGTATTGACGAAATCGTCAAGGAAGATACTGAGGGAAAGTTGTCAGAAACATAGATGCTGTAATTAAGCTCTATTTGTTAACGCTATGATTCATGTCTTTGCTCTTATCGTCATTATAGGAGAGACCGTCCTAAGCGATGACGCATGTCGGAGAACGCTGTGCTTTAGAAATGTATACGAATGCAATCGTTTTATTCGTGCATTGACGCGAGAAGAAAGCGCAACCATCGAGCCAGTAGGGGCTTACTGCAAGCCAATCCTTATTGACCCTAAGCAAGAGGGGATCAAGGTGTACTGATGATCATTGGCTCCGAGAATCCTGTTGGCAGCTATTCTGCGATCCAGTCGAATTCAACAGAAACTCTCCGGGTTAGCCTCTCCTCCGAGATGATGCAAGAGCTTGATCTTACTCAAGATCAAACCGTAAAAGGCTCAGTGTCCGAAGATGGCAAGTCAATAACACTTAATACTGATAATGGTCGTGTACAGATTTCTGGCAACTTTTCAGAAGTTTCTGGGGAAGATGTTAATGTTAGGGTTAGATCAACAGAGGCTCCTGTTACAGAAAAAACAAAGCAGGCGGGGCAGATACAAGGGCAAGTGCCAACAAGAAGCTCTGAGTTAGATGAAATTTTTGAGGGCGTTTCAGAGAAGATAGACAGCAGCACTGAGTTTAAGCAGCTCATGAAAGAGCTAAAAAACGAAATAAATTGGAACGGCGATAACGCTTCTGGAGATATAGATATTTTTCAGGGCGCTCCGGTACATATAGAATTTTCTAAAATGGAATTGAAGGACTCCAGAGCCAGCGTCTGGGAAGAAGCCCCAGAATCACGAGAACTTGAGCTAGGCGAAAACTCTGTAGATTTTGGTGAAGGTGAAATAAACTCTGGAGAAGATGAGTGGGGTGGTTTTGGAAGAGCGGTTGTTCCTGATATGGAAGGCTGGTCTGTAAACATTAACCACGAGCTATCTAACGGCGACAATGTTTGGCTTACGGGCAGGGTAGAGGCAGATAACCACGCACGGCTGTCAATGTGGTTTGACAACAGCGGCACTGCTGCTTATGCCTTGCAGAATGTAGGCACCATTCAAGCTAAGATAGAATCGATGGGCCTAATTGTTGACCTGTTAGGTATAGCTCCCTACCCGAAAGAAGGTGAGCGGCTTAAAAGCACGTTTATGATCGAGGTTTAAAATGAAGTTAAAAGGGCTATTGGCGTCACTCGCCCCTACCGTTGGCAAAGCACTTGGTGGGCCGATGGGTGGTATGGCGGTCAAATTGGTGGCCGACAAGCTGGGTATATCTAACACCACAGATCCGGCAAAACTTGAAAAATATTTAGAAGAGCATCCTGAATCTATTGCCCTGCTGCAAGAAGCGGAACGCGAGTTTTTCCTGACAATTCAAGAACGAGAGATTGACTTAGACAACTTTAAGATGGAGATGCAAGACCGCAAGCACTCCCGTGATATTTTTGGAGACGACCCTACACCTAAGATTTTTGCTATAATCTCGTTGATGGGATTCTTAGCGTATATATTCCTTGTTACTTTTAGAGGCCCGGACGATACCGATGAAGCCACTATGAATATAATCTTAGGCTATTTAGGCGGATTGATATCAGGTATTAGCGCTTTTTTCTTTGGGTCTAGTAATAACCGAGGCCAATAGTTATGGAACAACTAATAGAAATGCTTAAACGCCACGAAGGCGTAAAGAGTCACGTATATAAGTGCTCTGCGGGCTATGAAAGCATTGGCGTGGGCAGAAATATCTCCAAGTCCGGGTTAGGGTTATCCGAGGATGAAGTAGACTATTTATTAGAGTCTGACATATCTCGGGTTATAAAAGAGCTTTCTTCGGAATATCCGTGGTTTAGCTCACTTGATGATGTGCGAAAAGATGCTATGATTGACATTAGTTTTAACCTTGGTGCCACTCGACTACGTGGTTTCAAGCGCGCATTAGCAGCTATGGACGTTGCTAACTACAAAACCGCATCTTTAGAATTTTTAGATTCCAAGTGGAGTCGGGATGTTAAGGGACGCTCAACCGAACTCGCGTACATGATCGAGACGGGGAAGTACCTATAATGAGGTTAAGAAATGCCGCTTCAGAAACTACAGTTAAAGCCGGGCGTTGACCGCGAGAATACTCGCTATGCCGCCGAAGGCAGTTGGTACGAAACCGACAAGGTGCGATTCAGACGGGGTATGCCTCAGAAGATTGGCGGCTGGGTTCGTTTGTCTGCGGCAACGTTTCTTGGTGTTTGCCGGTCTATGCTTAACTGGTCTACCCTGCAAAGACAAAACCTCGTATCTGTAGGCACTAACCTCAAGTACTACATAGAGCGAGGTGGGGCTTATTTTGACATTACCCCTATTAGAGCAACCACAGCAGCGGGCGATGTTACGTTTGCAGCCGTAAACGGCGATGCTACTCTTACTGTAACCGATACTTCTCATGGCGCCCTCCAGAATGACTTTGTGACTTTCTCTGGGGCTGCTTCTCTAGGCGGCAATATTACTGCGGCGGTGCTCAATCAAGAGTATCAGATAGCCACTATAATCAACGGTAACTCCTACACTGTAGAGGCCAAAGACACTTCTGGTAATACTGTGTTGGCTAACGGGTCAGATACAGGCAACAGTGGCGGTAGTACAGTAGGCACCTACCAAATCAATACGGGTAACGAAATTGCGGTGCCTTTTACAGGCTGGTCTGCGGGTACTTGGGGGTCGAATACATGGGGCAATAGCGGTGTTACACTTGCTCCTATGCGGCTTTGGAGTCAGGCTAACTTTGGTGAGGACTTGTTCTTTACCTACCGTGGCGGCGAGCTTTTCTACTGGGATGCAAGCAACTCGATAACTACCCGTGCAGTCTATGTGTCTTCGCTTAGCGGCGCGTCTAATGTACCTACTATAGTAAACAAAGCCTTTGTGTCGGACATATTCCGCTTTGCGTTTTGTTTTGGTTCTAATGATCTGGGTGCTGCTGCCCTTGACCCTATGCTTATCCGTTGGTCAGACCAAGAAGACGTAGCTAACTGGACACCTGCTGCTACTAACCAAGCAGGTAGCCTACGCCTTTCCCGAGGTAGTGAGATCATTACTGCACTACAAGCACGTCAAGAAATCTTAGTTTGGACTGACACCGCTGTTTACGGTCTTCAGTACTTAGGTGCCCCAGAGGTTTGGGGTGCGCAGCTACTCGGTGACAACATCACTATAGCCAGCACTAACGCAGCGGTATATTCCGGCAACATAGCGTATTGGATGGGCACGGATAAGTTCTACAGCTACGACGGTACGGTTAAGACCCTGCCTTGTTCAGTTCGCAGCTATGTGTTTAATGACTTTAATACTTCTCAATATGCTCAAGTAGTAGCTGGCACTAACGAGCGGTTTGACGAAATTTGGTGGTTTTACTGTTCTGCTGGGGTAACGCAGAACGACCGCTACGTAGTGTACAACTACCTTCAAGACGTTTGGTACTACGGCACGTTAGCGCGCAGTGCTTGGGTAGACTCGGACCTTCGAGAGAATCCTATGGCCGCTACCTACAGCAATAATTTAGTAAACCACGAAGTGGGCTACGACAACCAAGAAGGTGCAACGGCAAGCGCGATTACAGCTACAATAACTTCTTCTGAGTTTGACTTAGATAACGGCGATAGGTTCATGTTTATTAACCGTATGTTACCGGACGTAACGTTTGACGGGTCTACCGTTAGCGCCCCTGCCGCTACTATGACTTTACTGCCTATGCAGAACTCGGGTTCGGGGTACAACAATCCTTTGTCAGAAGGTGGCACTAATACTTCTACGGTAACGCGTTCAGCTACTGTGCCTATTGAGAAGTTTACAGGGCAAGTGTTTGTTCGAGTCCGTGGTAGACAAATGGCGTTTACGATGGAATCTACTGAAATAGGTGTGGCTTGGAAGCTAGGTATACCACGTTTGGATATGCGTCCTGATGGCAGGAGAGGCTAGTGGCTGAGCGACTAGTACAAAAAGTCCCAGCGCCTGCGCTTCCTATACCCAAGGCGGGGCCACTTAAGCAGTATCTGGATGACCTGAACAACATATTACGTCTGTTTTTTAACTTAGTATCGAACGCGGTTAACAGTGTATTTGGAGAGCAAGGTGGGCGGTTTATAGAATCTCCGAATGGTAAATTTTTCTCTACTACAGATCAAAACGCAGCGGTAGTAAATACGGCTTACGCATTACAGTTTGAAAATACGTATTTAGGAGAAGCCATAACCATAGCTGGAGGCTCTAATACACAAATAACTCCAACACATTCAGGGGTTTATAATTTTGCGCTTTCGGTAGAGTTAAACAGCACTAGCGCTAGTACCAAGACAGTAAACTTTTGGGTACGTAGAAGTGGTGTAGATATAGCCAACACAGGTAGAGAGCACGTAATTTCTGGTTCTGGTAGTATGAACGTGTTTAGTTACACTTTTTCAATAGACACAACAGCAGGGCAGTACATAGAGCTTATGTGGGCTACAGACGACACAAATATAACGTTAAACCATCAAGCAGCAGCTAGTCCTGCTCCTGTTGTGCCGTCCACCTTATTAACCGTAACTTTTGTGTCAGCGTTGCCAGAAACGCTACCGACACCGTAGGAGAAGATTATGCTAGATGGAGGACTCAGTTGGCTTACTTCTAAAGTTCTTGTCCCTAGCGTGCTTTCTGGTATAGGAAGTTTGTTTGGTGGAGGTGGCAAAAGCATTGAAGCTACTCCAATGACTCCAGAAGAAAAAGAGTTATTTAACGCCGCCCAAAAAACAGATAACGCTATACGCTTGGCAACACAAGATGAAGACGGGTTTGTTTCCGGTACAGAGGGCACTGCGCCAGAGGCTTACCTTTTAGATGCTTATGAAGCTGTTAACGCACTGCCAGATTCAGACTTAGAATTTTTTGGTGATACCAAAGATAAGCTTTTGGACAGTTTGGTGGGTGCGGGTGTTGACTCCTCTACGTCTTCACAGGGAGTTAAAGGTAAATGGTATGACCCCGAAACTGGAGAAGTATTGCCTGACTTTAATCCCAATACCGGTGAGGGTATGGGCACACTATTTCCGACTTTTTACCCAGACTCTGTAGCCGATCCGGGTGGTGGTGGGGGCGGTGGAGACACAGCAGCGAGTAGTGAAGCGGGTAGTACGGCTAGTAGCTCAACGGATAGTGCGCCAGAAAACGCAGTAGACTTAGATACTGAACATCCGTGGCTCTATGAAGGTAATGGGGTGTTGCGTAATGTCTTTACTGGTGAAGTTCTAACAAACGAAAGTGGCACTGAAAATCTTGTTGTAGGTGGTAGGTACAGTACGGGCGAGCCAAACCCTGCGACAGAAAGAACCGACACCGTGCCTACGGGCACTTTAACTTTACCTACTATTTTGCCCTTACCGGATTTTGGTGGCACTAGCACTACTAGCTCCCCATCCGACATTTCGTCCTTACCGGATTTTGATAGCACTAGCACTACTGGCTCAACGGGTACAGGTACAACGGGTACAGGAACTACAGGTACAGGAACTACAGGTACAGGAACTACAGGTACAGGTACAACGGGTACAGGAACTACAGGTACAGGAACTACAGGTACAGGTACGACAAACACCGGAGGCACGGGTGGCGGGTTAAGCACTGGCACGGGCACAGGTGATGGTGCAGGTACAGGATCAGGTACGGGCACAGGTGACGGAGCGGGCGACGGGGATGGTACTGGAGATGGTACTGGAGACGGTACAGGCGATGGTGCAGAAAGAGGCCAAGAGCTTGCAAATATTGTAGGCGGTGGCGGTAGCGGTAGCGGCGGTATGCGTACTGTTAAGACAGAAAAAGCAGGGTTGGCTGACATAACTAACACATACGACCCAAGTCTTTCCCTTGCCGAAAACATGGCCCTTATGCTGGGTACAAAAACGCAAGAGGAAGACGCAGTGGATAGCGCACTTATGTACGGTGGTGGTATAGTACAACCCGCTGATATAAATGCTGAAATTTTAAGAATTTTAGGGAGTCGCTAGCGATGTCCGTGTTTACAAAGTTTATTAAAAATCGATACACCGACGACGGTGTGGGGTTAGGTAGCTTAGATTTTAGCAATATAGCCAAAGACTTAGGTGCAGCGACAGCCCTATACGGTATTGTAAATCCTAATGATTCCAGCGGGTTAGCTAACTTTTTTGGCACTGGGCGTCCACAACAGCCTGTCGGGTACACTGGCGGTATTCCTAATTACACTGCCACTAGGGAGCTAGCCCCTAACGCTTTTGCTTCTACTTACACTACTCCAGATGGAGAACTCGCTACTCGTAGGCCCGGTATGGCGGGACGCAGGTATTTTACTGATACGCAGTTTACGCAGTCTACCGACGAACCCCTTATGGGTGTTACAAAAGAACAAATAGCTGCCCAAAACCAAGCTGCTATAGACGATCAAGCGCTTTTTGAAAGCATACTGGGCGGGGTAGAAGCGCAACGCGTAGCCGACGCAGCTACACCTGTGGCTACACCTGTGGCTACACCTGTGGCTACACCTGTGGCTACACCTGTGGCTACACCTGTGGCTACAAC